>OIZS01000012.1_pt1 | contig 186190 bp, 139 predicted proteins | sample 1588641 | NCBI WGS metagenome assembly OIZS01 (sample SAMN03283240) | human gut metagenome | biome: human-associated habitat; material: feces | host: Homo sapiens | place: Peru | collected 2012
GGGCCCGCCCCTGCAAGTCATCACCCCCCGAAACATCATGGCACAAAAAAAATCCGGCAGAGACCGAAGTCAATAACCGGATTAGAATGAAAGGAGGAAGTGGTACCTCTTGGAGTTGAACCAAGGACACATGGATTTTCAGTCCATTGCTCTACCACCTGAGCTAAGGTACCGTGTTGTTTGCAATTGAAAAGTTGTTGTTTCTCGTTTGCGAGTGCAAAGGTACAACTTTTTCTTAAACTCCACAAACATTTCGTTGTTTTTTTTCAAATTTCTTTTTTTTGCCTTTTTATTTCGTCTTTCTGAAAAAAAATGATACCTTTGCACACAGAATCGGGATGTAGCGCAGTTGGTAGCGCACTACGTTCGGGACGTAGGGGTCGCCAGTTCGAGTCCGGTCATCCCGACAAGAAAAGGGAAGCAACCTCAAGTGGTCGCTTCCCTTTTTGCTTTGCAGGGGCGGGTAGGGATGGTTAGGGCCCGTCCGCAACCAATGTGAACGGATTGACAATTTATTTGCCATTCGGGTTGCGGACGGGCACAGGGCCCGCCCCTGCACGTTGGACGTGACACGTCGTTTACAACACGTGCTTATCAGTCGTCGACGATGCCTATCAGCGCCGCCACGTCCTCGGCGTTGATATTGCCCGTGAGCAAGATGCCAACGCAGGAGTTGCTACCCGACGACAGGGCCACTATCTCCTTTATCGTGTCGCCCTTCTGCTTTACCAGGATGCTCATGCCCTCGCTCTTGCCCTTCTTCATGCCGGTGAACTCGCTGTAGCCATCGCCATCGAGAGCCTTTATCTTCTTTACGAACTTCCGCCTGACGCTGCCCGAGCAATCGGTGAGCTTCAATATCTTCACCTCGTCCACCTCCTTGAGCAAGGCATTGACATTGCCATCCTTCATCTTGGCGGCGGCAATGGTAAGCATGAGTTTCGGCACGCTGACACACTCGGCGTGCTTCTTGTCACGGAAGTCATTGAACACGCTGTTTGCCTTTTGGCAGAAAGCCATCTGGCAAGTAAGCATCAATAATAATGTAAACAGAATCTTTTTCATGTGACTATCGTTTTATAGCTAATACTCTATATAATGTCTTAGACGCTCAAAATCGTCGGGCGTAAAATACTTCATCAGTTTCAGCTGCCCCATGTCGTGTATCTCACCATACAATCGCCTGTAATCGACGATGGCCTTGGCCTGGTAATAATTAATGTACGGATACCGCCTCAGCTCCACAAGCGACAGCTTGTTGACGTTGAGCCTGTGCACCTTGGCAGGGTTAACCTCGAAATAGGGCAAGGCCTCCTCGGGCATGTCCTGTATCTCAAGTAGCTGCCGCACGGAATAGAAGCCTCCCAGCATCTTCCTATTGTGCACTATCTGACGGGCGAAATAGGGACCGATGCCCGGCACCTTCAGCAGCAGGACGGTGTCGGCATCGTTAAGGTCTATGCGCTCGCCCTTTCTGAGCTTCGCGGTAAAGCGTCGGCCAGGCACGCTGTCGGGAGCTTCTCCATAAGGAACATTCTGATAGCCTCGCGACGTGTAGGGTTGATAATCGGAGCCGATGCGTATCAGCGGCGCGAGGTCGCGATACTGCCTGTTGGTGAGCCCGTAGACGCGCCCGAAGTCCTCCTTCCTTCTGAACACGCCGCCCTTGGCACGGTATTTATAGATGTTTCTCACTTGCCATGGTTCCAAGCCGAGGGCAAGCAGCTCAGTGGAGTCGGCCGTGTTGGGGTCGAACGGGAAACGGCTCACCGAGCGTCCACGCACGGCGTAATAATGATTGCCCTTTCCGCGCCTGTACTCATGATAGTTGCCCTGGCGGTCGGCTCCCCTGCCCTGCCATGTCGAGTCGGCTTCGCCTGCGCCAGCATACAGGCTCTCCTTGCCATGGAAAACCAGCAAGGCGAGGCTGACAATGATGAAGACCGCCAAAAGGAAAAAGATGATGCGGCGGTCGGAACGGCGAATGTAATAGAAGTCGTGGAAGCGCATGGCGTCAGAACAAGCCCAACTGGTGCAAGAAGACGATGGCGATGCACGTTGGCGAGACGAAGCGCACGAGGAACAGCCAACCCTTGTAGACAGCCACGGAGACCGTTCCCCAATTGGTGAACTCCGCCTTGACCATCTTCTTTGGAGCTATCCAGCCAATGAGGATGCACGTGGCAAAGGAGCCGAGCGGAAGAAGGACATTGGAGGTAAGGAAGTCGCAGAAGTTGAGAAAGCTCTTGCCGAACACCGTGATGTCGACCGCGCCGCACGACAACGAACAGGCGATGCCGATGAATATGGCCACCACTGTCTCGATGACGGCTCCCCTCTTGCGCGACACATGCAGCTCCTCGAAGATGAGCGACGTGCCTATCTCGTGCATGGAGATGGTGGAAGTGAGCGCGGCAAGGGCAAGCAAGGCGTAGAACAACACACCGACCACATATCCGAGGGCGGGCGTGAAAGCCTGCTGGAAGACGTTGGGCAACGTGATGAAGATGAGCGACGGGCCGCTGTCGGGGTTGACGCCCACGGAGAAAGCCGCGGGGAAAATCATCAGTCCGGCGAGCACCGCCACCATGGTATCGACAAGCGCCACCTTAATGGATGAGCGCAAGAGGTTGGTCTGGCGAGTGAAGTAAGAAGAATAGGTGCACAGGCACGACGTGCCAAGCGACAAAGAGAAGAAGGCCTGGCCCAAGCCGTCGAAGATGACTTGGTGGTCTACCTTTGAGAAGTCGGGGTAGAAAAGAAACCTTATGCCTTTCCACGCGTTGGGCAGCGAGCACGACGCCCCCACGATGATGACAAGCAGGACAAAGAGGGTTGGCATGAGCACGTTGCTCACCTTCTCTATGCCTCGCCTCACGCCACGCACCACCACGAGATGGGTCATGGTGATGAAAGCCACGGTCCACACGATGGGCTCGATGGGCGACGACGTGAACTTGTTGAAGTATTCCTGCACGTAAGCCGCGTCGCCATTGATGTTCCCCATGATTGAGGCGTAAAGATACTGCAGGCACCAACCGGCAATGACAGAATAGAAGCCAAGGATAATCAGCGACGTCAAGGCGCCTATGGTACCGACTATCGCCCACGCCCCGCCACCGCCTGCACGGGCATAAGAGCGTGCGGCATTGGCGGAACCGTGACGGCCCACGATAAACTCAGCCACCATGCCCGGCACGCCGAGCAAGACGATGCAAAGGAGGTAAATGATGATAAACGCCGCGCCGCCATCCTGACCCGTCATGTAGGGGAAACGCCAAATGTTGCCCAACCCGACGGCTGAGCCCGCCGTGGCCAACACCACGCCTATCTTTGTACCGAAACTGCCTCGTTCCATGATTTCTTATTTTATATTATGCCAAACTGATGCAAGAATATCGCCAATATGCACAACGGCGCGACAAAGCGCACAAGGAAGAGGAACACCGCGAAAATATGGCGCGACACCGTGCCCCAATTGGTGAACTCGTCCTTGACCAACTTCTTTGGCACGAACCAGCCAATGAACAAGCAGGTGAAGAAGCCGCCGAGAGGCAGGAATATCTGCCCGGTAACGAAGTCGAAGACATCGAACAACGGCTTCCCGGCTATCTCCAGTCCCCTGCCCTGGCCTAACGACAAGGAGCAGACCGCGCCGATGACGGTGCACACCACGGTGACGATTATGGCTCCCTTCTTGCGGGAGATGTGCAGTTCCTCGTAGAAGAACGCCGTGGACACCTCGTGAAGGGAAATCAACGACGTGAGGGCCGCCAAGGACAGCAAGAGGTAGAACAGCAACGACACGAACCACCCAAGCAACGGCAAGCCCGCGAACGCCTCGTTGAAGACGTTGGGCAACGTGATGAAAATCAAGGATGGACCGCTGTCGGGACTGACGCCCACGGAGAACGCGGCAGGGAAAATCATCAAACCGGCGAGGATAGCCACCATGGTGTCGATGGAGCATATCTGCACCGCCGACTTCACGAGGTTGGTCTGGCGCGTGAAATAAGAAGCGTAAGTGGAGATGCAGCCCATGGCGATGCTCAACGAGTAGAAGCTCTGGCCCAGCGCGCCAAGGAACACGCCCTGGTCCACCTTCGAGAAGTCGGGCTTGAAAAGGAACGCCACGCCCTTGCCCGCGCCCGGCAAGAGGCACGAGGCCACTACTATGATCAACAACAGTATGAACAACGTGGGCATCATCATCTTGGAGGCCTTCTCTATGCCGCCCCTGACACCATGGATGATGACAAAATGGGCCACGAGCATGATGAGCGCGAGCCAGAACAAAGGCTGCACCGGACTGGAAGAGAAATCGGCAAAGTATTGCTTCACGAAATCGGCATTGCCGTTCAGCTGTCCCATGATGGAGGCATAGACGTATTGCAAGCACCAACCGGATATCACGGCGTAATAACCCGTTATCAGGAAGCCCGTGAACACGCCAAGCAGTCCGACAAACTTCCAAGCCTTGCCATCAGCCATGCGCGAATAGGCGCGATACGTGTTGGCGGCACCATGACGGCCAATGATAAACTCCGACACCATGCATGGGATGCCAAGCATCAGCACACAGCCGATATAAATCAAGATGAACACGGCGCCACCATTCTGGCCCGCCATATAAGGGAAACGCCAAATGTTACCAAGCCCGACGGCACCACCCGCCGTGGCAAGTATCATTCCAATCTTACTGCCAAAACTGGCTCTCTTTTCTGACATGTGTTTTTACTTTCTCACTAATTTTAATGCAAAATTATAAAATATAATCCTTCCATTCAAACAAATTGAAAGTTTTTAGCGGATAATATGAAAGATTGCATCAAACCGTGAGTGGCATGCCCGCGTATTGTTGCCGGGCAAGCCGTTTCAGCGATATTCCTCCGGCACCAACTGCTTCCAAGCCGAATAAGGGTTGGCAAGCATATACGAATTGTAGAAATGCTTATCGCCCGTGACCTCAGGCCCCAAGAAGTCGGGCTTCTCAAATGCCTCGGTCTCGCTTCCGAGTTCCACTTCAGCCATCACGAGCCCGTCGTTTGCACCATGAAACTCATCGACCTCAAACGTGTGGTTGCCCACGCCTACAAGGTAGCGATGCTTGTCTATCACGCCTCCCTTGCACAGCCTCATGAGATGCGACGCCTCGTCGAGCGTTATCTCTTTCTCAAACTCATAGCGCGTCATGCCGCCGTCACGGCTCTTGCCCTTGATGGTCAAGTAGGCCTTGTCGTCACGCACGCGCACGCGCACCGTGGCGCCTTCGGCAGGGATATAGCCCTGCTGGATGTGGCTTGCCGAAGAAGCCTCGCGCTTAAAGGCGCCACCATGCTTAACCAGGAACTTACGTTCTATTTCCAATCCACTCATTATATAATAATATTATTAATGCCAGGTTGATTCGCGTGATTTGTCAACGCGGCCATCCGGGACGCGGACGGCCACAGGGGCCGCGCCCTGCAAAGCAAAAAGGCGGCTCCACGGAGCCGCCTTTAATTCCTTTTAATTATTGAACGATAAACATTGACCAAATCATGTAGATGATGGCGAGGGCGACGAGGACTCCGAAAATCCATTTCACCACGCTCTCGCCTTGGGTCTTTTGCTTTTCCTTGTGCTCTGTGCGCTTCTTGGTGGGTGTCGCGTTGTTGACTTCCCTCACTGGCACGTGCTTCAGTTGTTCTTTCTTATTGTTTCCCATAGTATGTTTGTTTTAGTTTTCCTTGTCTCTTCACCGACACTTGCTTGAGGACAGTCAGTCTTCCTTCTCGGCGTCGCTCTCGGCGAACTCCATGAGGTAAGCCTTGATGAATCCGTCTATCTTGCCATCCATCACGCCATCCACGTCGGATGTCTGGTAACCCGTGCGGTGGTCTTTCACGCGACGGTCGTCGAAGACATAGCTTCGGATTTGGCTTCCCCACTCTATCTTCTTCTTTCCCGCCTCAATCTTGGCCTTTTCCGCCTGCTGCTTCTTCAAGGCACGGTCGTAGAGTTGGCTCTTCAAGAGTTTCATGGCCTTCTCGCGGTTCTTTGGCTGGTCGCGCGTCTCGGTGTTCTCAATGAGGATTTCCTCTTTCTCGCCCGTGTCGGGGTCTTCGTATTGATAGCGCAAGCGCACGCCCGACTCCACCTTGTTGACGTTCTGTCCACCAGCACCGCTCGAGCGGAACGTGTCCCAGCTCACCTTGGCCGGGTCCACATAGACCTCAATGGTGTCGTCGACCAGTGGCGTGACGAACACCGACGCGAAACTCGTCATGCGCTTGCCTTGGGCATTATAAGGCGAGACGCGCACCAAGCGATGAACACCATTCTCGCTCTTCAGGTAGCCATAAGCATACTCGCCACCCTCGATGGTCATCGTCATGCTCTTGACGCCAACTTCCTCACCAGGCTGCAAATCAGTGATGGTAGTCTTGTAGCCGTTGGCCTCACACCAGCGCATATACATGCGCATGAGCATCGAGGCCCAGTCTTGTGCCTCAGTGCCACCAGCGCCAGAATTGATTTTCAGTACCGCGTCCATGGAGTCCTCGTCTTGGCGCAGCATGTTTTTCAGCTCGAGGTCCTCGATGCACTTGACAGCCTTGGCATAATCGGCGTCGACCTCCTCCTCCGTCACGAGTTCCTCCTTATAATAGTCGAAAGCGAGCTGCAGCTCGTCGGCATTCTGCTTGCACTGCTTGTAGCCGTTGAGCCATTTCTCTATGCCCTTCACCTTCTTCATTTGCGCCTCAGCCCTTTTGGGGTCATCCCAAAAGTCAGGAGCCTGCGTGCGCAATTGCTCCTCCTCGAATTCTACTTTCTTCTGGTCAATATTGAGATAGTGGTGAAGCTTCTCGGTACGCTCCAGCACGTCTTTCAGTTGATCTGATGTTATCATTTCGCTTATTTCGTTATTACTCCGTCCGATGGCGTATTGGCGTACATGCCATCGATGATGTCCTTATAATGTTTGTTGACCATGCCTCGACGCAATTTCAAAGTATTGGTTATCTCGCCCTTCTCCATGGAGAAATGATGAGGCAACAACGTGAATCGCTTTATCTGCTCATAATGCGCGAGGCTCTGCTGCAAGATGTCGATGCGTTCCATCATCATGGCGTTGACTTCCTTGTTCTTGCACAGCTCAACCCTGTCGGCAAACTTTATGCCTCGCGCCCTCGCCCATTCCTCAAGAACGCCATACTCCGGCACCACAAGGGCTGACACGAACTTGCGCTGGTCGGCAATCACGGCCACCTGGTCGACAAACTTATCCACGAGCAGCAGCGCCTCTATCATCTGCGGGGCTATGTACTTGCCGTTGCTGGTCTTGAACAAGTCCTTGATGCGCTCGGTGAGGTAGAGCTCGCCGTTCTTGAGGTAACCCGCGTCGCCCGTATGGAAGAAGCCGTCGGCGTCGAATGCCGTCTTGTTCTGTTCCGGACGCTTGTAGTAACCCTTGGTGATGGTAGGGCCTTTCAGCAATATCTCACTGTTCTCGCCTATCTTTATCTCTATGCCATTGATGGGCTGACCCACGGAACCGATGGTATATCCCTCGTCAAGATGGTTGCATGACACCGTGGCAAGGCTCTCTGTCAGGCCGTAACCCACGACCATGCCAATGCCTATGCTATGCACGAACTCTTGCACCTCTGGCGACACGTAGGCACCGGCCGTAGGGAAGATATTGGGATGCTCAAGGCCTATCTGCGCCCTGACAAGGCTCAACACGGTCTTATTGGCGATGGCATATTCAAGGCGAAGCGACAACGGCGGACGCTTGCCCTTGGCGAGATAATCGACATTGTATTTCTTGCCAATGCCCCACGCCTTATAAAACATCTTTTGCTGGATGCTGCTTGAGCGGTCAATCTTTGCCCTGACAGCCTGATAGACCTTCTCCCAGAAACGCGGCACGCTCGACATGCACGTGGGATGGGTCTCGCGCATAGACTGCTGAATCTTGTGCGGGTCGGTGTTGACAATGAGAGTGCAGCCCTCGCTGATGGCCAGATAAGCCCAGCCACGCTCAAAAATATGCGTGAAAGGCAGGAAATCAATGATACGGTCTTTCTCGGTCAGTGGCACGCACTCGTCGTTTGCCTTCAGCGCGGCGGCGTATTGTCCATAGGTAAGCATCACGCCCTTCGAGTCGCCCGTGGTGCCACTGGTATACAAGATATTGCAAAGGTCATCGTCGTTGGCTTCCTTCCACAACGCCTCAACCTCTTTTTCGTGGGGCAAGTCCTCGCCAAGCTTGAGGAAATCGTCAAAATACATTGCCTCAGGGTCGTGCATGCTCAAGCGCACATGGCGGTCGAAAACGATGATGCGTTCCAACGACGGGCAAACGGAATGGATGTTATGTGCCTTGTCGTATTGTTCCTGCTCGCCCACGAAGACCAGGCGTACATTGGCGTCGTTGACCATATACTGCACTTGCTGGCCCGACGTAGTGGCGTAGAAAGGAATGGATACCACGCGTATGCCATAGGCTCCGAAGTCGGTGTAAAGATACTCCGCGCAGTTTTGGGAGAAGACGGCTATCTTGTCTTGTGGCTTCAAGCCAAGGGCAAGGAGCGCGTTGCTGACCTTCTTGACATTCGCGGAAAACTGGTTCCATGAGACGTTAGTCCATTTGGAACCTCCAAAGTCTTGACGGACAAGGGCCGTCCTGTTTCCATATTTCTTTGCCTGAGAGTGGATGAGCACAGACAGGTGAGACCTGTTTTGCATAAGCTAAGGTGTTATTTTATGCAAAGATAAAATATAAATGCGATATATTCAAGTATTATTAAATGTTTTTTTTAATTTTGCCATAAAGCAACACAAGAACCTTGACACAAATAGGATATAAGGAATGAGACAAGAAGATTACGTCAACGACGCCATAGAACTGTTACGCCAACTCATAGCCACGCCGTCGGTGAGCCGCGACGAGAAGGCCGCCGCCGACATCATGCAAAGACGCATGACGGCCTACGGACTCGCGCCTCGGCGTGATGGCAACAACGTCTGGGCCTTGTCGCCTTTCTGGGACGACAGCAAGCCCACCTTGCTGCTTAACGCTCACATCGACACGGTGAAGCCGGTTAGCAGTTGGACGCGCGACCCTTTCGAGCCGACCCTTGAGGGCGACCGCCTGTACGGACTGGGAAGCAACGACTGCGGTGGCGGCCTCACAACACTGCTGCAAGTTTTCAGATGGCTATCGCTAAGGCCCCAGCCATACAACTACGTGTATCTGGCCTCAGCCGAAGAAGAGGTGTCGGGCAAGGAGGGATTCTCTCGCGCCCTGCCGCTGCTTCCGAAGATTGACGTGGCTATAGTGGGCGAGCCCACGGGCATGCAGCCCGCCATAGCCGAGAAGGGCTTGATGGTGCTCGATGTCATTGCCCACGGAAAGAGCGGGCACGCCGCGAGAAACGAGGGCGTGAACGCCATTTACGAGGCCCTCGACGACATGGTTTGGATAAAGGACTATAAGTTCAAGAAGATGAGCGAGCTCCTCGGCCCAACGAAGATGACTCTCACCGTTGTCAACGCCGGCACGCAACACAACGTCATCCCCGACTGCTGCAAGATGCTCGTCGACGTGCGCACCAACGAGCACTATACCAACGAGGAGGTCTACGACATAATAAAAGCCAACGTAAAGAGCGAGGTTCACGCCCACTCCTTCAGGCTCCATTCCTCGCACATCCCTACTGACCACCCTTTGGTGAAGCGGTGCGTCGAATTGGGATTGAAGCCCTACGGCTCGCCCACGCTGAGCGACCAGGCCCTCATGCCATGGCCGTCGTTCAAGCTCGGGCCGGGCGAATCGGCACGCTCACATTCCGCCAACGAGTTCATCTGCCTCAGCGAGATGCGCGACGCGTTCAGTACCTACCAAAAGCTGCTGCAACCATGAGGAAGCTCATGGCGTCAGCCGCTCAGTAGAGAAGCAACAGGCCGGCAATGGCGGCATAACCAATCATCTTGATTGGGTTTATATTGACGAACAACGTGCCGTAGAATGTCGCGGCAAAGAGAAGGACGCTGATGATGAACTGCCACGTCGTGTCCACCGGACTGCCGAAATTTTCCTTGTTCAGAAGCATGATGGTGGCAGCGGCAAGAAGGCCGACAACAGTGGGGCGCAGACCGTCGAACACGCTCTGCACCACACGCGCCTTCATGTAGCGCATGAACATCTTGCTGATGAGAATCATGAGTACAAACGACGGCAAGACAAGCGAGAATGTGGCCACTAAGGAGCCAAGCACCGACAGCGCGTTGCCCATGCCCATGTTATGGATGGCCGTGAAGCCGCAATACGTGGCAGAGTTGATGCCAATAGGCCCTGGTGTCATCTGGCTTATCGCCACGATGTTGGTAAACTCCGCGCTCGTAAGCCAATGGTGGTTATGCACTGTCTCCATCTGTATGAGCGACAACATGCCATAGCCGCCACCGAAACCGAAAAGACCAATCTTAAAGAATGTCCAGAAGAGTTTAAGGAATATCATTTCTTCACGAGTTTACCATAAATGTAACCACCTGCCCCCGCCGCTATGATGACCCATATCGGATTGACATGGAGCGCGCTTATGAGCAAGGCTCCGGCAATGGGAATCCAGCAATTGCCAAGATGTATCTTCGCGCTCTTGGCAAGGTTGAACGTGGGCACGGCTATAAGCGCCACTACCGCGGGACGAATGCCATTGAACATGGCCGCTATCCAACCCACCTGCATGAACTGGTGGAAGACCATGGCTATGAGCAGGATGATGATGAAAGAAGGCAACACCGCGCCGAGGGTTGTGTAGAGCGCGCCTTTCTCGCCTTTTATCTTATAACCTATAAACGTGGCGATATTGGCGGCAAACACGCCAGGGCAGCTTTGCGCGATCGCCAACAAGTCCAAGAACTCTTCTTTCTTTATCCAACCGTTTTTCTCCACCACTTCCGCCTCGATAATGGGAATCATGGCGTATCCGCCACCAAGGGTGAACGCGCCTATCTTGAAAAAGGTCGTGAACAATTTGCGACTCAGACTTGCCTCAGATTGTTTGGGCATGACTTATTAATATAAAACAGCCCCTTCTTTTTTACGAAAGGGGCTGTCTGAGAAAATATAAAAATGTTATTACTTCGTATGCTCCTCTATCCATTTCCTCGCGTTGACGAAGGCCTCTATCCAAGGAGTGACATCATCGCCGCGACGGTCTGCCGGATAATAGGCGTTTTGCCAAGGGAAGATGGCGCGCTCCGGGTGCGGCATCATGGCGAGGTGGCGACCGTCGGCTGAGCAGATACCGGCCACGTTGTAGTCGGAACCGTTAGGATTGCCAGGATACTCAGCGTAGTTGTATTTAGCCACAACGTTGTAGTGGTCCTCAGACTCTGGCAGATAGAAGCGGCCCTCTCCGTGAGCCACCCAGATACCAAGCTTGTCGCCGCTCAGCGAACCGAGCATCACGCTCTCGTTCCGAGGTATTGACAGGCCGAGGAAGGCGCTCTCAAACTTCTGCGACACGTTGTGCGTGAGGTGCGCGCGGTGCTTATGCTCCGGGTTGATAAGGTTCAGCTCAACCATGAGCTGGCAACCGTTGCAGATGCCTAGCGAGAGGGTGTCCTTGCGAGCGTAGAACTTGTCGAGAGCTTCCTTCGCCTTGGGGTTGAAGAGGAACGCTCCTGCCCATCCCTTGGCCGAGCCGAGCACATCGGAGTTGGAGAAGCCACCGCAGAAGACTATCATGTTGACTTCCTCAAGCGTCTCTCGTCCGCTGATGAGGTCGGTCATCATCACGTCTTTCACGTCGAAGCCGGCGAGCCACAGCGTGTATGCCATCTCGCGGTCACCATTGGTGCCTTTCTCACGAATGATGGCGGCCTTCGGACGTGCGGTATTATCATTGTCCTTCCAGCGGTCAGGGTTAAGACCGAGGGCGGCAAACGAGCCTTTGAAGCCACCAAGGTTTATTTCAAGCGGTTGCTTCTTGTAGTTGAGGAAACGCTTGTGGGCCATGTCGTTCATGCTCTGGCGACGGTCAAGGAGATAAGAAGTCTTGTACCACGTGTCGCGCAGCGCGTTGATGTCGAACTCGTGCTTCCACTCGTCTTTCACCACCACGATCTTCCTGTCGTTAGGTGTCGGGTAAGCTATTTTGGCGAAAGCGATGCCCGCGTCTTCCAGGTATTCCTTCAATTCCTTCTTGCGTGTGTCAGACACCTGGATTACGACGCCTGGGTTCTCGGCGAAGAGCATCTTCACCACATCGTCATTGTCTTGCATGATGTCATGCAGGTTGACGTGCATGCCACCGTCCACGTTAGCGAAGGTCATCTCAAGGAGCGTCGTGATGAGACCGCCGGCTGATATGTCATGGCCAGCCATAACCCAACCCTTCTGTATCAAGTCTTGTATGGCATTGAAGCAGTCGGCGAAATACTCGCTGTTCTTCACGGTCGGCACGTCGGAACCAATCTTGCCAAGTGTCTGCGCGAAGGCTGAGCCTCCCAGACGTTGCTCATCGAATGAGAAGTCTATATAATATAATGAGGAGTTCTTGTCGTTGACCATCACTGGGCTGACGGTCTTGCGCACGTCGTTCACCTCTGCGCCCGAAGTCACGATGACCGTGCCCGGCGCGATAATCTTTGAGCCGTTAGGATACTGCTGGCTCAACGAGAGCGAGTCTTTTCCCGTCGGCACATTGAGGTGGAGCGAGCAGCAGAAATCTGACAACGCCTGCACGGCCTCATAGAGGCGCGCGTCCTCACCCTTCTGCGAGCGGCAAGGCCACATCCAGTTGGCCGAGAGATTGAGGTTCTCTATCGGGAACGGGTGATCCTTGTCGGTGGCTATTGGTGCCCAAACGATATTAGTAAGGCTCTCTGCCACAGACAGCACGCTGCCTGCTGCGGGATTGGCCATGCCAGCCTGTGGAGCGTGTCCAAGGGCCGTGGCTATGCCGGCCTTGCCACGATAGTCGAGGGCTACGACACCACAATCGGAGAGCGGGAGCTGCACCTGTCCTTGCGTCTGCTGACGCGCAATCTTGCCCGTGACGGAACGGTCTACCTTGTTGGTGAGCCAATCCTTACATGCCACTGCCTCCAGCTGAAGCACGTTGTCGAGATACTCGTCTATCTTGTCCACACTGTAAGTGGCGTCCTCGTAATGATGCTCCACCGTCACGTCTTTCATTATGGTCTTTGGTGAGTGGCCGAACATCTGCGGCACGTCGAGGTCGAAAGGCTTCACGCCATCGCCCTGCACAAACGAGAAGTGGGCGTCGCCAGTGGTCTGTCCCACCACATAGAACGGCGCGCGCTCGCGCTCGGCTATTTTGCGCACACGCTCCACGTGCTCGTCCTCGATGAGCAAGCCCATGCGCTCTTGGCTCTCGTTGGCTATGATTTCCTTTGCCGACAACGTCTTGTCGCCGATAGGCAGCTTCGTCATGTCTATCTCGCCGCCACAGTCTTCCACAAGCTCTGAGAGACAGTTCAAGTGGCCGGCTGAGCCATGGTCGTGGATTGATGTCACGGGGTTGTTGTCGGCTTCCACGAGAGCGCGCACGAGGTTGTAGGCGCGCTTCTGCATCTCCGGGTTGGCGCGCTGCACGGCGTTGAGCTCCACGGCAGTGCCATAGCGGCCAGTGTCTACCGACGACACCGAGCCACCGCCAAGGCCGATGCGGTAGTTGTCGCCACCCACCACGACGATGTCCTCGCCCTTCTTGGGCTCTTTCTTCAGGCAGTCGCGCTTCTTGCCATAGCCCACGCCACCGGCAAGCATGATGACCTTGTCGTATCCGTAGACCTCGTTGTCGGCCTGCACGTTTTCCTTGGTACTCTCCACGACGGCCGTGTCGCCCGTGTTGGTCTCATACTCAAAAGTGAGCACTGAACCCGTGATAAGCGGCTGGCCAAACTTGTTGCCGAAGTCAGAGGCGCCATTCGATGCCTTGATAAGAATCTCCTCCGGTGTCTGGTAGAGCCATTTGCGTGGTTCTATCTTCTGCTCGAAGTCGCGTGCCGACGTGCCGTCATCGTTCTTCAAGCGTGGGTAAGACGTCATGTAGACGGCCGTGCCGGCGATAGGCCATGAGCCCGTGCCGCCACCCATGCGGTCGCGAATCTCACCGCCCGTGCCCGTGGCAGCTCCATTAAACGGCTCCACGGTGGTCGGGAAGTTGTGTGTCTCCGCCTTCAGCGAGATGACGCTCTCTATGGGCTTCACCTTGAAATAGTCGGATGTGGTCTGATCCTCAGGCGCGAACTGCTCTATCATCGGGCCTTGCGCGAACGCCACGTTGTCGCTGTAGGCTGAGATTATCTTGCCCGGATGCTCCTTCGTGGTCTTCTTGATGAGGGAGAAGAGGCTCGACTCGCGCTCCTCGCCATCGATGATGAACGTTCCGCCGAATATCTTGTGACGGCAGTGCTCCGAGTTGATCTGCGCGAAGCCGAAAATCTCGGAGTCGGTAAGCGGGCGTCCGTTTTCCTTCTCTATCTTGTGAAGATACCCTATCTCTTCCGGACTCAGCGCAAGGCCTTCCTCCTCGTTGTATTTCTCGATGTCCTCCACATGCTTGATGGGCTCGGGCTCATGATTGACAGTGAAGATGGTTTGGTCCAGGCCGTTGTACATGCGCTGCAACATGCGGTCGTGCGTGGCATCCTCGCTCTTCACGGGGAAGTACTCCTCAATACGCGAAATGCCGGTGAGACTCATGTTTTGCGTGATCTCAACGGCATTGGTGCTCCAGGGGGTTATCATCTCGCGACGCGGTCCTACAAAGAAACCGTCGAGCTTCTCTGTTTCCAGCAGTGTAGCGTCACCGTAAAGCCAGCAGAGGGCCTGTTTCTCCTTGTCACTGGGCTGATGGTCTATCTCAGTGGCAATGACATTCTCCTTGGGAGTCTTGAAGAAAAGAATCATAATCTTTAGAGATTTATAAATGTAATATTCTGCTTGCAAAATTAATAATATTTTCGCTAATATCGCGAGCGCGCAACTATTATTTGTTTGGCTTCTGAACGAATAGTGCGGTTAAAATATGCTTTCTCGCTGAATTTCCCACACGGAGCACAAGGATTTGAAGCTCGCCAAGCCGTACGGTTGGATGCGCCATGACAGGAATCCAGACCTATATGCAACGGCAATTATTTCAAGAACGGATGAAATGTGGTTAAAAACTGCTTAGACATGAGGCAGGTGGTTAAAGATAGCTAATTATCCGCAACTTTTTTGCCTGTGTGGAGTCTAATAATTAAATTTGATTGCCAAAACATTGAATCATTGGATTATAAGGCTTCGAACAACATTAAACTTTGAATAATATGAGAAAGACTATCTTATTCGCAATGGTTGCCGGCACGCTGCTCGTGACGAGCTGTGCCAGCAAGAAGGATTTGGTCAACTGCCAAAACGAGAACCGCGAGTTGACTAACAATTACCAGGACACCAAGGAGAAGCTGGCCGCTGCCAACGCTCGCGTGGCAAGCCTGGAGGATCAGCTCGCCCAGCAGAAGAAGGACAACGCCGCGTTGCAGAAGAACCTCAGCCAGAGCTTGTCGAACGCGAGTTCCAACAACGTGAACATCTCCAAGCTGGTCGACCAGATAAACGAGTCGAACCAGTATATCCGCCATCTCGTGGAGGTGAAGAGCAAGAGCGACTCGCTCAACATGGTTCTCACCAACAACCTGACGCGCTCGCTGTCCAAGGAGGAGATGAAAGAGGTCGACGTGCAGGTGCTCAAGGGTGTGGTGTATATCTCTTTGGCCGACAACATGCTCTACAAGAGTGGCTCTTACGAGATTAACGACCGCGCCGAGGAGACACTGTCAAAGATCGCGAAGATCATCACCGACTACAAGGACTATGACGTGCTGATTGAGGGCAATACCGACAACGTGCCTGTGAACACTGCCGCGGCAAGCATGAAGAACATCCGCAACAACTGGGACCTCTCCGCGCTTCGCGCAAGTTCGGTTGTGCAGTATCTCATCGACCACTTCAACGTGGCGCCTAAGCGTCTCACCGCCGGCGGACGTGGCGAGTTCAATCCGCTCGCGAGCAACGACACCGCTACAGGCAGGCAGCGCAACCGCCGCACGCAAATCATCATCACGCCGAAGCTCGACCAGTTCATGGACTTGATTGACAAGGCTCCTGAGGACAGCAACAAGTAAACCGCGACCCTATATAACGACAATCGCCACCGCGAGAGGACATGAGCCTTCGCGATGGCGATTGTCGTTTTTTATGTCTACAGGCGCATAAGGGCCTCAGGACTTACCCTGTGCGAATTCTTCTTCATCGGCTTCACCTTGAACTTGTCGAAGCCTTCGCCATACACGCCAATGACATTGGTCTCCGTGACAAACGCCTTGGGGTCTATCTCGTTGATGATGCGGAAGATGGTGCTGCTCTCCTTGCGCTTGGCCATGATGAAGAGCATCTTCACGTCGTGGCCCGTGTAGAAGCCGTGAGCCTCAATCACCGTGGCGCCACGATGGGGATATACGGCTATGCGAGAGGCTATCTCCTTGTACTTGTCGGAAATGATGAAGAACTGCACGCTGCTATGCCTGATATTCACCACTTGGTCTACGCAATAGGCGGAAACAAGCAACACCACGTATCCATAGATTACTTGCTCGAAGTTGTGGAACACCAAATAAGACGACGATATTATCACGATGTCGCACATCATGATGACCCTGCCAAGGGATATGTCGCGATACTTGTGCACTATCGCCGCCACGATGTCGGTACCTCCCGTGGAACCGTTGAACGCGAGACCCATGCCTACGCCACTGCCACAGAAGATGGCTCCTATGAGACTTGCCATGAACGGCTGGTCGGCAAGCAAGTGGAGAGAGCCCGCGTTGCTTCGGGCGAAAGTGGTCAAGGCCGTAAGCACAAGCACGGCATAGACGGTCTTGGCGCAAAACTTCCAACCAAGAATCTTCAACGCCACGAGCAAGAGGGTGGCGTTTATTATGAAATAAGATGTTTGCACGGGAATGTTCATAGCCCAGAAGAGAAGCGACGACACACCTGGCACGCCACTCGCAGTGATGTTGTTGGGCAAGAGAAACACGTTCCAACCGATACAGTACGTCACCATGGCCACGGTTATCATGACGTAGTCGCGCATTTCGGTAATTACTTTAGCACTGATTTTCATTAATTGCTTTTCTATAGGTAAATCATCGGCAAAATTAGTGAAATAAATTATATATAATGTGTGTTTGCCGATAAATTATTTTCATGCCGCACGCCATCGCGGGATGAATGGGCCTGTCGCCATCGCCCCTCAACGACTTATGACCCCGAAAAGGAGCAACGCGTTCAATACGCCGTCATCGTCCACGCTCGTGGTCACATAGTCGGCAACGGCCTTCACCTCATCGCTCGCGTTGCCCATCGCCACGCCAATGCCGGCTTGCTTGATGATAGGCATGTCGTTGCCGCCATCGCCAAACGCCATGGTCTCGTCTATCCGCATGTGCTCGTGCTCTGCCATGGCAAGCAGGGCCTTGCCCTTGTCGGCAGAGACATTGGTGATGTCGGTAAACGACGGATGCCAACGCGAGCTCACGCAGTCGGAGATGCCGTCCATGACATCCTTTTCCTCCTCGGCATTGAAAAACACGCTTATTTGGAGGATAGGCTCTTTCATGACCACCGACATTGGGGCGAAATCGAAATCGAGGTTCAGTCCGACCTTGAACTGCTTGGTCAACTCCTCTGAATCGTTCACCACGCCAATGTGGTCGGTGCCAACGACGACAGCCGCCTTATGGAACTTATTTGCGCCGTCCAGGATTCTCCTCACCGAGGTGGCTGATATCCTGTGGCAGTTGAAACGTGTCTGCCCCACCACGCACAACGCTCCCGTGGTCGTGATGTAACCGTCGATGAGGTGCTCTATCTGACCCAGGTTGTTGATGAAAAGCATGGGACGCCCCGTGGATATATAGACCTTCAGGCCGTTGGCCTTAGCCTGTGTCAGGGCGTCAACGGTTGATTGGGGAATCTTGTGCGTATTGAAACTGACGAGCGTGCCGTCTATGTCGAAAAACAAATACTTGACCATAAATAAAACTATCTTGTTATAACCACGTCCTTGACCTTTCCTTCCTGCGTGAGCACCCGCATCTTGTGCGTCATGTCCTTGACGAGCGTGAACCGCTGGAACGCCGCGAAACTGGCGATGGCCTTGCCGTCGATAGAGATGATTATGTCGCCTTGCCTAAGTCCCGCCTCGTAGTCGGCGCTTCCGGGCATTACTATACCCACCGAGGCCCGGCCGTCGTCGGTGGGGACATAGGCCGTGGTGAGGGGCTTGTTGCTCACCTTCACGCTGTCGCCACCCTCATAAGGCTGAAAGCGGATGTTGCGTCGGAAGCCATTGATGATGACAGACCCGTAGCGCAACATGGCTGCGCCAATCTTGCTTGAGCCTTGCGTGGTCACCGCGCTGACATCAAAAAACGAGAAGTCGTCCCATTTCAAACGGTCGAGCTTCAGAAACGCCACCTCGCCGCCACGTTCCGCACCGATGTTGCCTATGGTGAGCTTGCCTTTGACCCTGGCCTCCACTTGGCTGTTCACGTTCCTGCTCTTGTAGGCGTGCTCGTCGAAGCTCTGCTTGTTCATGGTGTAGAGCACATTAGAGCCGGTGTCGAAAAGCGCCTCGTCGTAATGGCGCTTGAACGGGCTCACCATGACATAGGGCACAAACCATTTGAGCTTATAATGAAGGGCGTAACCGGTCTCACCGTCGAAGAAGTCGCGACGGTCGGCAATGACCATGCGCCTGTTGCGAGTATCTATCTTGCAGCAAAGTCCCTTGTTGAAAAAGTCGAAACCGATGATGCCGTCATAGGCGCGCAACATGGTAGACGGGAACAGCGACGCCACATAACCCGTTATGGTCAGCTTGCCGATAGTGATGGCTGGCAACTGCACGACGCTCACCGTGTCGCTTCTGCCGGCGGCGTCGCGGCTGACCACGCTTCCCAGAGCCCTAAGGCCACTGATGGGAAAACTGGCATAGACCGTGCCTTGGCTTGACCCCGTGTCGAGGCAGAAACGATAGACGCGCCCGCCTGCCGTGGCCTTGACGAATATCTGGTTGTCCACGACCTCTATCGGAATGGTGTCGGCAAAGTTGCGCTGCGAGAACGTGAAGTTGGTGCTGTAACCGCGCGTCTGCGCATTGGCCATCACAGGCAACAGCACGGCAAGCAAACAAACCACCGACCTTTTCATCACCTTGCGCTTTTTCATGAGTTCATTACGTTCCGTCGGACGCCGACGCCTTGTCGGCCCCGGGGCGTCAGCGTCCCAACCAAGCTTCCGGGTTCAGCTTGGCACGCTCCTTGCGAAGCTGGAACTGCAATATATGGTCTGGCCCGACGGTGCCAATGACCTGCCTGGTCGAGACTTTCTGGCCCCTGCTCACACTTGCCGAACTCAAGTTGGAATATACCGAGATATACGCTCCGTGGCGCAGCATGACCACCACCGTGCCGGCATAGCTGAGCACGGCGCTCACCTCGCCGTCGTAGATGGCGCGCGCCTTACAGCCGCTGCCACCCATGATGTTTATGCCCTTGTTGTCGAGCGTCACGCCTTTCAGTCCGGCCACGTGGTATTGCCCGAAATGGCTTACCACGCGGTATCCGCCCGTTATAGGCATCGGCAAGCGTCCTTTGTTTGCCTCGAAGCCATTGTTCATCATCCTGTCCATGGATGAGAATCGCTGTTCTTCCTCTTGGTCTTGCTTGGCCTCGGCAATGTCTTTCTTGGCCCTCTCGGCGTCGGCCGCCTGCTTTCTCTCGGCTGCCTCGCGCGCCGCCTCAGCCTCGCGCGCCGCCTGTTCAGCCGCGGCCTTTCTCGCCGTCGCCGCGGCTTCTAGCTCTTGCGCCTTCCGCTTCTCCTCGGCTGCCGCCGCCTCGCGTGCCTTGCGCGCTGCCTCCTCCGCCGCGCGAGCCTTCCTTGCCGCTTGCTCGGCGGCAAGCTCGCGCTGCCTGGCCTCGGCAATGCGTCGGGCGTTCTCGCGTGCCGCAGCCTCAGCAGCCGCTTTCTTCCTGGCTATCTCAGCTTCTCGACGAGCCTTCGCGGCCGCCAGCGCGGCCGCCTTGCGTCGTGCCTCGGCCTCAGCGCGGGCACGCACGCGGGCCACCTCAATCTCCACCTGACGGTCAATCTCGGCGTTCAGCGCCGCGTCTTTCTTGCGTTGGTCGGCGATGATGCCCTGGATGGTGCTCTGCTGCTTCTGCAGGCCGTTCACTATCTCTTGCTGCTGGTTCTTGTTGGCCTCAAGCTTGGCATGCTCCTGCTGGCCCTTATGGAGCAGATAGCTCTTCTGCCCCTTCACGTTGCGCAGTTGCGCGTGCTTGTCGGAAACCTGCTGGCGTTTTGCCTTCACGGCCTCGCCCTGTGCACGCTGGTAGTTGGCATACTCACGCACGAAACGCAGACGGCGATACATCTGGTAGAGGTTCTTGGCCGAGAAGATGAACATCAGCTTGTCTTGCATGGTGCGATGGCGCGCCATGTAGCGCATGGACTTGATGTATTTGTTCTGCCTGTCTTTCAGCTGGGCCTTCAACGTGTTGAGCTGGGAGTTGAGAATGCCAATGTTGCCATTGATATGGTGTATGTCCTTCTCAATGTCGTCGATGTTGTGCTTGCTCTTGTCTATCTCGCCGTTGATCATCATCAGCTCATTGAGCTTCTTGCTGACGTTCTCGCGGTTTTCCTTCAGGGCTTTCTGCTGTTCCTTGATTTTCCTTTGGATGTCGGCCCTCTGGCTCTGCAGCTTCTTTATCGACGCGTTGGAATATGTCACCGCGGCGCCTTTTTTCGCCTTGGCGTTGCCGGCCTTTGCCTTCTTGACCGTGCGGTTCACTTGCGCCGTGCGGTTGGCCTTTCTTGCCGCCGTCCGCTTCCTTGTCTGGGCGAGGGCTTGCGGCGCCGCCACGACAAAGGCGAGCAATATATAAACGATGTGCCTAAAACAAGAATTCTTCATTTACATGCTGAATAGTTTGGAGAAAATATCGGTTGCCTCTATCTTCTTGTACCTTGACGAGAGCGTGGTCTCCGTGCTCCATTTCGACGATGTTGATATGTCGTCCATGTCCAAGGTCATGGTAATTCTCTGCACCTTCTTCGTTGCCGAGGTCTGGAACGAGAGTTCCTCAAAGGCTGGGAACATCTTTGCCCCGACAGGCTTGAACTTGCCATACTTCATCGTCAGCACCGAGGTGCCATGCTGTGCCGACGCGTATGTGGCTTTCACGTCGCTGATAAGCTCGGTCTGGCGTGAGACGTTCCACACCAGGCTAAGGTTGCCGTTCCTCACGCTAACCGGCACCGTGGTTGCCGAGCCACCCAGCTCGGCCTTGAACTTGGATATGTTCTTCTCTTCAACGTCCTTGCTTCCCGGCAGATACAACTGGTTCCAGAACAAGGCTTGCAGGGCGTTGAAATCGAGGCCGTTAGCCTTCAGGAAGTCTATTTGGCGATAGTCTTCCTTTACATATTGCTTGTGCAACCTGTCGACCACGAGCACGTATTCGGGCGTGAACTCCAACCGGGCCACCTCGGTGTGCAGCACCGGCATGAAGAGCTGTAACCTTATCATCTGGTCCTTGCGCATGTGCAGGCTTCCCGGCACCGACACGTCCTTGCCTCCCATTGAGGCGGTGAAGTCGAGGTCGGCCACTATGTCTTGCGCGTCCACCTTCTTGTCGTTGACCCTTTCCACGAAGGCAAAGGTCGATTGCGGCGTGGCGACCTCTGTTTTCTGGGCCTTTGGCAAATTGGACATTGGCTTGTCGGCGTCTTTCACCACCGCTTTCTTGGCGCCACAGGAAGCGAGGAGCAACAAGGCCGAGACGGCTGCCATTCCGAGTCTAAAATTCTTCATCTCTTCGATTTCTTTCTGTAAAGTCTTATTTTCTTTTCCAACGCCTTGGCGTCGCCACCCTGCTTCACGGCCTTCTCACAGAACGAGGCGGCTGAGCCGTAATCGCCCAAGGCGGCATAGATGTCGGCCGCGTGCTCGTAGAGCGTGTTCGACGAGGTGCTGTCGGAAACGAATTTCAACGTTTGGTCAATGTATATCTTGGCATCGGCATACCGGCCGAGCCTATATAGAATCCAGGCATAAGTGTCAAGGTAAGTGGCGTTCTTGGGCTCCGCGGCTATGGCCTTGGCGCTCATCTTCTCGGCCCTGTCGAGGTCAACGCCGTCGACGCTGAGGAAATAGGCGTAGTTGTTGAGCGTCCCGATGTTGCCAGGGTCGTATTGCAAGCAACTGTCGTAAGCGGCATAAGCCTCTTTCTTCAAGTCATTGGCAGAGTAAATCTCGCCCATGATGGAGTATATCTCCGCCACTATCGCCGTGTTGCTTTGGTCATTGATAAACGCCGTGCCTTTCCTCAGTGCGTCGAGGGCGCCCTTGTCGTCTTTAAGATAATAGCGGGAAAGGCCGGTGAAGAAATAAAAAGGCAGGAAGTCGGGGTTATAGAGCATGCCGGGCTCGCTGAGCGCGGCTATCTCCTTCCAGTCTTGCGACGCCCACTTGTCTTGTATGAGTTGCACCCTTGCGTCAGCGTTGTCGGGTTGCAACTGAATCAACTGCGCGAGGGCGTTGTCTATGGAGTCTTTCGGTAATTTCCTCAGCGTGTAGTACGCAGCCTTGAGCTGTGCCACCGTCGTGTCTCGCGGCACCACGGCCTGCACTTTCCTGAAGAGCTCCACCACGTTGGTGGAGTCGCCGCCCGTGCTCTCGTTTTGCTGTATGGCGTTGCGCAGGAACTGCACGCGCGTCTCTTGCGGTGTCTCCTTGCCAAAGAGCAAGCGGTTCATCATGTCCTTGGCGAGAGCGTCTTGTCCCGAGCCGTTGTAATAATCGTAGAGGCAGCTCTGCGCCATGGCGTTGTCGGGCTCGCTTTTCAGCACTCCGGAATAGATGTCGTATGCATCCTGCATGCGCTTGTGCTGCATCAGCCAGTTGCCGAGCATGAGCTTGAAGTTAGGGTCGTTGGGATGCGAGTCGGCCAATGCCTTCAAGGTGTTGTAGGCGCCCTTGGCGTCGCCTTTCATCTCATAGGCGTTCATGCGCATCAACGAGAGCTGGTCGCTCTGGCCGTCCATCTCCTCAAGGCGTCTGATGGCATCCAGCATCTTGTCGTATTTCTTCTGCCGGCCATACAGTCGCACCAATATGGCGACCACGTCGTCGCGGTCGCGATGCGCCTGGTAGAGTCTCTCGTATGTGTCGATGGCCTTGTCGAAATATCCCATGCCGAGGCTCATCTGTGCCAAGCGCTCTTGATAGGTGTCGTTGTCCGGCGCGAGCCTCGCGGCGGTCTCCAAGTGGCTAAACGCGAGGTCGACACTGTCCTTGTCGGCGAAATAATCGGCACGCATGTAGTGGGCCACCGCCGAGCGTGGGTTTATGCGCAGGCAAGAGTCGATGAGCATCATCGAGGAGTCGGCGTTGCCTTTCTCTCGTTGGCGCAGGGCCGAGAGGAAACGCTCTCCAAAGAGGCTGTCTTGCTCATAGGTCAGCGTGTCGGCGTTGACCGCCTCCTTGTCTTTGCTTCCAAGCACCGACGACACCGCCGCCACATGGCAAACCACTGCCGCGAAGGCAAGGGCGAGGATATGCAAACCACGTTTTCTCATCATTTCACTCCCGTATGACCGTAACCGCCTTCGCCTCGCTCCGTCTCGTCGAGCACTTCCACCTCTTCCCATGTGGCCGTCTCGTGTCGCGCGATAACCATCTGCGCCACACGCTCGCCGGCGTTGACCACGAAGTCGTCGTTGGAGAGGTTCACGAGCAGCACCTTCAGCTCGCCACGATAGTCGGAGTCTATCGTGCCAGGGGTGTTGAGCACGGTGATGCCGTGCTTCAGCGCGAGCCCGCTGCGGGGGCGCACCTGCGCTTCATAGCCTTCGGGCAGCTCTATGCGTATGCCCGTTGGCACGAGGGTCCGCTCCATGGGATGGAGCGTGATGGGCGACTCTATGTTAGCACGGAGATCCATGCCCGCGCTTTGACTTGTGGCATAAGCCGGAAGAGGCTGGCAACCAGTGTTTACAACTTTGATTTTCACCATAATAATGCAAAATTACGCAATTCCGCACATATAATTTAATTTTATTTATTAAAAAGACGAAAAGCCACAAAATAAGCGTAACTTTGCCAAAAAGCATCAAGGGCAAAATGTTAGGAGAGACTTCTATGAACTGGCGACAACTCATAAGCAACAAGCGTTTCGGGCAGGAGGAGCGGCACCCGCTCCGCCACGACGACCGCTCTGAATTCAAGCGCGACGGCGACCGACTCATCTACTCGGCCCCGTTTCGCCGCTTGCAAAACAAGACGCAGGTGTTTCCCTTGCCTGGGAGCATTTTCGTGCACAATCGCCTCACCCACTCCATCGAGGTGTCATCGCTCGGCAAGAGCCTTGGCGACGACGTGGCACGGCGGCTCATCGACAAGCACCCGGAACTGAGGAACACGCTGTTTGAGGAGATTGGCTCCATAGTGCAAACGGCGGGACTGGCCCACGACATGGGCAACCCGCCTTTCGGACACTCTGGCGAGAAGGCCATACAGACGTTCTTCACCGAGGACTGCGGCAAGTTCTTGAAAGATGAGGTGTCGGACGCTTTCTGGGACGACATCACCCATTTCGAGGGCAACGCCAACGCCTTCAGGCTGCTCACCCACCAATTCTTGGGCAGGAGGCCAGGCGGATTCGTGATGACTTACTCCACGCTTGCCGCCGTGGTGAAATACCCGCGCGCGAGCAGTCTGGCCGGCGGGCACGGCAAGTTCGGCTTCTTCGCCTCAGAGGCGGCGGCGTATGAGAAGATAGCCAGCGAGCTGGGCATCAAGCGGCTGTCGGCGACGGGCGAGCCGCTGCTCTATGCCAGGCACCCTTTGGTTTACCTCATGGAGGCCGCCGACGACATCTGCTATGAGATAATGGACATAGAAGACTCCCACAAGCTGCGCATTCTCACCTTCGACGAGACGCGCGACTTGCTTCTCGGCTTCTTCGACGAGGAGGCAAGGAAAGACATTTTGGAAAGGCTTGCCGATGACGGCGTGACCGACGAGAACGAGCAGGTGGTGTATTTCCGCGCCTGCGCCGTGGGCAAGCTGGAACATGAATGCGTGGAGGCGTTCGTGGCCAACGAGGACAAGATATTGGACGGCACGTTCACCGGAAGCCTCATCGACCACATTGCCGAGCCGCAACGCGAGGCTTACCAGCGATGCGTGAAGACATCATACAAGAAGATTTACCATTCCAAGCCCGTCCTCGACATCGAGCTTAGCGGTTACAAGATAATGGAGACGCTCATGCGCACGTTCATCGACGCGGCGGCACATCCCGAGAGGTTCCACTCCAGGCAGCTCATAAACCGCTTCTCGTCACAGTATGACATACACAGCGACAACCTCGAGACCCGCATCATGGCGGTGCTCGACTTCATAAGCGGCATGACCGATGTATACGCCCTCGACATATACCAGAAAATCAGCGGCATTGCCCTGCCGATAGTATAAGCGCGAGGGGCGAGGTCATTTCTTTGGCATGGGTATCTTCAGCGCCTCGGGGTGCTCTGCCACGAAACTGTTGATGTGGCGGACGCGCTTCTCCTCGAAAATCTCGTCAACGGCAATGAGGATGCCGCTCTCTTCCACCTCGCCAAACTCGTGGTTCACGGCAGTGCCAAAAAACCTCATGGTGGGACTGAGGTTCATGTAAGCGTTGACAAGTGGCGGTATGTTGTAACCCAGCTCGCGCACCTGATGGTTGAGCAGGCGGTAGTCGCGCTTGAAGTCGTCTTCATAGAACAGCTTTTTCAGCTCTTCCTCTGGCGTGTCTATCCTCACCGCGTCCATCGGCACGGCAAGGTGCTCGTTGTCGCCGAAGTGCTTGCGAAGGAAGTAGAGTATCATGTCGCGGCCACGGCGCACGAACGACGGGTACATCGTCATCTTGCCAAGGAAATACTTGCAACGAGGGTTTATCACGGTGAGCGCGCCCAAGCCGTCCCAAAGGTTGTCGAGGGCGAAGATGCTCTTGGTGTTCTTCCTCACGTTCTGGTAATCGAGCGACACGAACGAGCGGCCAAGCTCCACGGTGTAAGGAGCGTAGTCTTTCATGAACTCGTCGGAGAAACGATACATGTGGCTCATGGCGAGATTGGGCTGGCCGTCGGCCTTCAACTGCCAATTCTCGCCGAAGAGATAGCGGTAGCCACCTATGATTTCCTCGGCCTCCGGATTCCACACGATGAGTTGCTTGCAACCGTTGGGCATGGTGTCGAACTCGTCGATGTCCATGCTTTCCCCCGTGCCGCCACCAGCCGTGCGAAAGGCTATCTCGCGAAGGCGGCCAACCTCCTGCATGACGTGCGGAGCCTCGGAAGCATGGAAAACGTAAATCTCGTTGTGGCTCTTGTTCGTCATGCGAAGGCGACGTTCCGGAGTCAGCTCACTTTTCAATATTTCCTTACTGATGGGTTGGATAATCTCTTCTTCCATAGTTGATTATATTGTTTTCGGCTACTCAGCCCTAAGCCCTGCCGGGCCTGCTTGTTGATACACTTTGTCTTCCACCCAGACAGCCCACTCCTTGGGCTTGCGGCTCTTGTCGAAGGTCTGCCAGGGTATGGGTTTACCTATCACCACGCGGAATGGCTTGTGACAGTTGCGGTACATCTCGTCGACGAGGAAAAGCATGGCTATGTTGACCTTTATGCCCAGCCGCTTCTGCCAACGGGCTATGCGATAGAAACGCGAGGAGTTGTGCCCACTGAAATAGATTGGCACCACGTCGCGGTGATACTGTATGCTTTTCGACACGAAGGTCTTTTTCCAAGGTATGTCGTGGACGTGGCCGTCGATAATGCGCGAATTGAGACCGGCGGGGAACATGATGATGTGGTTGTCGCTGTTGAAGGCCGACTCCACGGCGTCGGCAAAGCTCGCCCCGTTGCGACCGGTCTTGTTGATTCCGACGCACACAGGGCGCAAGCCCGGAAGGAACATCAACAAGTCGTTGACAAGATAGCGGAACTTGCCGTCGTAGTGACGGCCGATGATAGAACCCAGGCAAACGCCGTCTTGACCGCCAAGCGGATGGTTGCTCACGAAAATATAGCGTTTGCCGTCGTCCTTGTCGGGAAGGTTCTCCTTGCCTTCTATGGTGAGCCGCATGTCAAGGTACTTGACGCATTCCTCAAGCCACTCGGTGCCTTCCTGCCCACGATGCTCGTCAAGAAAAGCGTTGACCTCGTCCTCATGGATGAGACGACGAAGCCATGCCACGAGAAAGCGTGGCACGTATCGAGCCTTATTGCCCATCTTGCTGCGCAATATCCCCTCTAAATCGATTGTCTTTACTGTGCTTTTCTCTGTCATAACAAAACTACGTTGCAAAAATACCAATTATTTTTTATATCTTTTCATTTCATCCGTAAAAATGTGAAAAATATTTCGGGGACACTCCGGCAATGGCCCAAGGGCTTTTGTTTCCCTGTTCGTCCACGTTGGTTGCGCATTGGCACGGGGCCCGCCCCCGCAAAGCACATGACGCGTATCAAAATATTTTACAAACGGTCGTCTGAGAATCGATTTTTTTCAATCGAGGTGCCGCTTGGTCGAAAATGACGCGATTACGAGCCATTTCGGTAAACAGTTGGCTACCAGATAATTATGTTTTTGGCGGTTTTTCGGTGTCACAAATTCGCTGAAATGGCGTCGCCGTTACAGTGCAATCGCATCGCCGTTACGGTGTAATCGCGTTGCCGTTACGGTGCAATCGCGACGCCGTTACGGTGCAATCGCGACGCGATTACAGTGTAACGGCAAAAATCCTTGGCCAAAAACCGACCGACGGCATTGCCGAAGGGCTGAAGGCTACCCTTTTTCCGCTCTATTTGCCCCTGTTTCCAAGTGTTAAATTTCGGCAATAATATTTTACATTTTTACGTTAGCACATGGTGCCTGTCATGGACAAGCACAAGGCCGAGGCCACGGGCGCGGTGCGACTCTTTTACCACGCCAAAGGCGTTTTAGCGGACGGCAATGAAAAAAAGTGGGGAAAAGTGGCGCGAAGTGGGGGAAAGTTAGTAACTTTGAAGTCCCAATACAAATAATATGTGTGCGCATGCGTTTTTTAGGCAACATAGAGGCAAAAACAGACACTAAAGGCCGGGCCTTTCTCCCGGCCCAGTTTCGCAAGGTGCTGGCGGCATCTGGCGAGAGCACGCTCGTGCTTCGCAAGGACGTGTTCGAGAGCCTGTTGGTGCTTTACCCCGTGAGCGCATGGGACGAACTGGTTGACACCATGCGGCGCAAGCTGTCGAGGTGGGATCGCCGTCAGCAGATGGCATACCGCACCTTCGTCAGCAACGTCGCGGAACTGACAATAGACGCGAGTGGCAGGATTCTCATACCGCGAGGATTCCTCGACATGGCCGGCATAAGCCAGTCGATACGGTTCGTGGGAATGGGCGACACCATAGAGATATGGCCTGCCGACGACATGGAGACAATGAACAAGGAAGACTTCGGCAGCGTGCTGGAAGAAGCAATGAAAGAAGAGGAACAATGACCGACAACAACATGGTATATCATATCCCCGTCTTGCTCAAGGAGAGCGTCGACGGCCTCGACATCAATCCCGATGGCGTGTATGTAGACGTGACCTTCGGTGGCGGAGGGCACTCTCGCGAGATTCTCAGCCGGCTTGGCGACAATGGACACTTGTTCAGCTTCGACCAAGATGCCGACACTGAGAACAACATCGTGGACGATCCAAGGTTCACGTTCGTGCATTCCAACTTCCGGTGGCTGAGCAACTGGATGCGCTATTACGACATTGAGCACATCGACGGCCTCCTCGCCGACCTCGGCGTGTCGAGCCACCACTTCGACGATGCCGAGCGTGGCTTCTCGTTCAGGTATGACGCGCCTCTCGACATGCGCATGAACCGCGAGGGCGGGAAGACCGCCGCCGACATAGTGAACGATGACACCGAGGAGCACCTGGCCGACATATTCTACCTGTACGGAGAGTTGCGCCGGTCACGGCAGATTGCAGCCGCCATAGTGAAGGCGCGACAGCGCAAGCCCATACTCACGACACAAGACTTCCTGCAGGTGGTGGACCCTCTCTTCCGCCGCGAGAAAGAGAAGAAGGACATGGCCCGGCTCTTCCAGGCCCTGCGCATAGAGGTGAACCACGAGATGCAGGCTCTGAGTGAGATGCTCACCTCTGCCACGCGGCTGCTCGCCAAGGGTGGAAGGCTGAGCGTCATCACCTACCACTCGCTTGAGGACCGCATGGTGAAAAACATCATGAAGAGCGGCAACGTGAACGGAAAGGTCGAGGAAGACCCGGTGTACGGAAGGAAGGCGAGTCCTTACAACCTGGTGAACAACAAGGTGATTGTGCCCTCCGACGAGGAAGTGGAAAGAAACCCCCGCAGCCGAAGCGCAAAGCTCAGAATCGCGGAAAAGAAGGAAGAATGAGGAGTGAAGAGGAGGAAAGAACATGAAAGAAGATTCGACAAACAACAACAATAAAAACGAGGAAACGGCAAAGCCCGTCAACGACAATGCCAACGAAGCAGGAATGTCGCTTTCGAAGGTCATAGAAGAGCAAGCCACGGAAGGCGAGGCTCCTCTGTCGAGGACTTTCTCGCTGAGAAAGATCCTTGGCGGCGACATACTGAACACGTCGTTCATGCGCCAGCAAGTGCTGCTGTTCTTGCTCATATCACTGTTCATGGTGATATACATAGCCAACAGGTACTCTTGCCAACAAGACATAATAGAAATAGACGCGCTTCAAAAGGAACTGAAAGACGCTAAGTACAAGGCACTGTCAAGCGACAGCAAACTGACGGAGGAAAGCCGGCAAAGCAATGTCTTGGAAATGCTGAAGAACAACAAGGACAGCACGCTGAAGATGCCAACGCAGCCGCCTTACATCATAACGGTACCCGACAAATGAGCAAGTTCAACTACCATAAGATAATGCCACGCTTCAACTTTCTCGCATTTGTACTGACTGTTGGAGCGATTGCGGTACTCGGACAAGCCGCCTACATCATGACGGCGAAGAAGACATACTGGATGAAGGTGGCGAGCCGCGTGCGACAAGACAGCGTGAGGACGCAACCCATACGCGGCAACATACTATCCTGCGACGGGCAACTCCTCGCCTCGTCGCTGCCGGAGTTCAAGATTTACATGGACTTCCAGCAGCTGCACGTGGCCAAGCAGGGCGACTCGCTGTGGCACGTCAAGCTCGACAGCATTTGCCAGGGTCTGCACCGCATCTTCCCCGAACAGAGCGCGCGGAAGTTCAAGGCGCATCTCATGGAAGGCTACAACAAGCGCCGACAGTCGGGACCGCACAAGGGAGAGAGGGTGCGCAACTGGGTAATCTGGCCCAAGCGCATCGACTACAACACTTACAGCCAAGTACGCGACCTGCCACTGTTCCGCCTGGGCAACAACAAGAGCGGATTCCACTTCGACGAGCTCAACGCCCGTGAGAACCCCTACGGCTCGCTCGCCAAGCGAACCATCGGCGACGTGTTGCTCACCGACGAGGGCGGACGCTCGGCACGCTACGGACTGGAGCTGAGCTACGACTCGCTGCTGAAAGGGGCCTATGGCACCGTGAGCAGGCAGAAGGTGCTCGGGAAATACCTCAGCATAACCAACCGCGCGCCAATAAACGGCTGCGACATCATGACGACAATAGACGTGGGCATGCAAGACCTCGCCGAGAGGGCTCTCGTGAACAAGCTCGAGGAGATTCAAGGAAGCGTCGGCGTGGCGATAGTGATGGAAGTGGCGACGGGCGACATAAAGGCCATCGTCAACATGGAGAAATGCGACGACGGCAAGTTTCGCGAGATACAGAGCCACGCCGTCAGCGACTTGATGGAACCCGGATCGGTGTTCAAGACCGCGTCGGTGATGACGGCCCTCGAGGACGGAGTGTGCGACACCACATTCAAGATACCCACCGGCAACGGCATTTGGCACATCTACGGACGCGACATGAAAGACAGCCACTGGAAGAGCGGAGGATATGGCACCATATCCTTGGGTCGAGCCATGGAACTGAGCTCCAATATCGGCGTGAGCTATGTCATAGACAAGTATTACCACAACGACCCGGAGAAATTCGTGCGAGGCATATACCGCACGGGCATAAACGGGGCCGGCGTGAAGATACCTATCGTGGGTCACGCCATGCCGGTGATAAGGATGCCGAAGAAAAACAAGCGCGGCGAATGGATAAACTGGAGCAACACGGCCCTGCCCTGGATGAGCATCGGCTACGAGACCCTGATACCGCCAATCTACACACTCACCTTCTACAACGCCATTGCCAACAACGGCAGGATGATGCAGCCAAGGTTCGTGAAAAGCGCCATAAAGGACGGCGACACCATAGCCACGTTCCCGCCACAGGTGGTGAGCGGCAAGGAGCACATAGCCTCTGACAGGACCCTGCGCATAATGCAAGACCTGCTGCACAGGGTGGTGCTCAACGGCACTGGAAAGAAGGCCTTCAGCCCCAACTACTGGGTCTGCGGCAAGACGGGCACCGCCATGATAGCCAGCAACGGCAACTACCGCGGCACGGCCCACAGCCTGCTGTCGTTCGCCGGATGGTTCGGCCAGAAAGACAGGCCATATTACAGCTGCATAGTGTGCATACAAAAATACGGACTGCCTGCCTATGGATGGATGAGCAGCGAGGTGTTCAAGGATATCGCCGACGGCATAATGGCGAAATACGTCAGATACAACGTCTGCGACGCCAGGGATGCCGACTCGCGCATGATACCGGACGTGAAAGCCGGAAACATACTCTCAGCCGACTTCGTACTCTCCTCGCTTGGCATATCGACATTCTCCAACTACCCGTTCAAGGTAAACGAGACGCAACCCGTGTGGGGCGTGGCGGAACGAAGACGGGGCAGCGTGAAGCTGACAGAGGAGAAGGCAAGCCGCACCAACGTCATGCCCGACGTGCGTGGCATGGGAGCGCGCGACGCCGTGTTCCTCGCCGAGTCGAGCGGCGTGAAATGCACGATAAAGGGTCGAGGCAAAGTGAGCGAGCAAAGCGTTGAGCCAGGAAAGAAAGTGAGGAGGGGGCAGAAATGCGTGCTCACGCTTCAATGAGACACTTAACACAAACAGATAATAAACAAAGACACATAGAACTATGAAACTGCAGGAACTTTTAAAGAACATCAAGCCGCTCCGCGTTGAGGGTAGCACGGATGTGGACATCACGGGGGTAAACATCGACTCGCGCAAGATCAAGGATGGACACCTTTTCGTGGCCATGAAAGGCACGCAGACTGACGGGCACAAGTTCATACCCAAGGCGCTGGAGCTTGGAGCCAAGGCCGTGTTGTGCGAGGACATGCCAGAGCAGCTCGCCGACGGTGTGACCTACGTTCAAGTGGAAAGCACGGAAGACGCGGTGGGCAAAGTGGCAACGCTTTTCCATGGCGACCCGTCGAAGCACCTGACGCTCGTGGGCGTGACAGGAACAAACGGCAAGACCACAATCGCCACATTATTATATAATATGTTCCGTGAGTTCGGCTACCGTTGTGGCCTCCTGTCCACCGTGTGCAACTATATCGACGGCAAGCCAATACCAGCCGACCACACCACACCTGACCCAATAGAGCTGAACGAGCTCTTGGGCGAGATGGTAAAGGCCGGATGCCAATACGCCTTCATGGAGTGCTCGTCGCACGCCATACACCAGAAACGCATTGGCGGACTGAAATTCGCCGGAGGCATATTCACCAACCTCACGCGCGACCACCTCGACTATCACAAGACCTTCGAGAACTATCGCAACGCCAAAAAGGCATTCTTCGACGGACTGCCCAAGTCGGCTTTCGCCATCACCAACGCCGACGACAAGAACGGCATGATAATGGTGCAGAACACCAAGGCCACCGTAAAGACCTACTCGATACGCCAGATGGCAGACTTCCGCGCCCACATCATAGAGATGCACTTCGCCGGAATGTATCTTGAGGTAGACGGCCATGAGGTCGGCGTGCAATTCATCGGCAAGTTCAACGTTTCAAACCTCCTCGCCGTCTACGCCGCGGCTCGCATGCTGGGCAAGGAGCCGGAGGAGATTCTCGTGGCGCTGAGCACGCTGCACAGCGTCAGCGGCCGACTGGAGCCAATAGCCTCGCCCGCGGGTTTCACAGCAATCGTGGATTACGCCCACACGCCCGACGCCCTTGAGAACGTGCTCAACGCCATACACGAGGTGCTGAACGGCAAGGGACACGTCATCACGGTGTGCGGAGCCGGAGGCAACCGTGACCACGGCAAACGACCACTCATGGCGCAAGAGGCGGTGAAGCAGAGCGACAAGGTAATCATAACGAGCGACAACCCAAGGTTCGAGGAGCCACAGGCCATCATAGACGACATGGTGGCAGGGCTCGACAAGGAACAAATGAAGAAGGTGATTACCATCGTGGACCGAAAGGAAGCCATAAAGACGGCGTGCATGATGGCACAAAAAGGCGACGTGGTGCTCGTGGCAGGAAAGGGCCACGAAAACTACCAAGAGATAAAGGGCGTGAAGCATCATTTCGACGACAAGGAAGTGCTGCACGACATATTCAACAACTAAGGAAAAGCAACAAACAAGAACAGGCCATATAGCCATGACATGCCGTATGGCCTACAATCACAGATTACAGAAGAAGAAATGCTGTACTATCTTTTTCGATTCCTTGAGCAGTTTGGCATATCAGGCTCGGGAATGTGGGGTTACATCTCGTTCAGGGCGCTCTTGGCACTCATACTCTCGCTCGTCATCTCGGCATGGTTTGGCGAGAAGTTCATAAAGTTTCTCAAGAGGAAACAAATCACGGAGACACAACGCGACGCGAAGATTGACCCTTATGGTGTGAAGAAAGTCGGTGTGCCATCCATGGGTGGTGTCATCATCATCGTGTCAATCCTCATACCCGTGCTCCTGCTCGGACGACTGAGGAACATATACCTCATCTTGATGATCGTAACCACGGTCTGGCTCGGATTTCTCGGCGGGCTCGACGACTTCATCAAGATCTTCCGCCGCAACAAGGAAGGACTGAAAGGCAAATACAAGATAATAGGCCAAGTGTCTATCGGCCTCATCGTGGGCTTGACACTATGGATGTCGCCCGACGTGAAGATGAACGAGAACCTCACCGTGAATCGGCAATACGGCCAGGAAGTAGTGGTGAAACACCGCGCCGTGGCCCACAAGTCGCTGAAGACAACCATACCGTTCGTGAAAGGCCACAACCTCGACTACTCGAAGATAATGTCGTTTTGCGGCAAGTACAAGACGGCAGCCGGCTGGATTTTGTTCGTGGTGATGACCATCCTCGTGGTGACGGCCGTGAGCAACGGCGCCAACCTCAACGACGGCATGGATGGCATGTGCGCGGGCAACTCGGCCATAATAGGCGTGGCGCTTGGCATACTGGCCTACGTGAGCTCGCACATGCAATTCGCAGCCTACCTTAACATAATGTACATCCCCGGCTCACAAGAGCTCGTGGTGTTCCTGTGCGCGTTCATAGGCGCGCTGATAGGTTTCCTGTGGTACAACGCCTATCCGGCGCAAGTGTTCATGGGCGACACCGGCAGCCTCACCATAGGCGGCATCATTGGCGTTTGCGCCATAATAATCCACAAGGAGCTGCTGCTGCCCATACTGTGTGGCATATTCTTTGTAGAGAGCCTGTCGGTGATAGTGCAGGTGTGGTATTACAAGTTGGGAAAGAGGCGTGGAATAAAGCAGCGCATATTCAAGCGCACGCCAATACACGACAATTTCCGCGTGACACCCGAACAGCTCGACCCAGAGTGCAAATACCTCATCAAGAGCCCACGCTCGGCAAAGCACGAGGCCAAGATAACGATAAGGTTCTGGATTGTGACCATCATTCTCGCGGCGTTGACCATCATCACGCTAAAGATAAGATAAGCCAGGAATGGCAACACATTTTTATATTATATAGACTAACAAGACTTTAATCCGTCAAGGAAATGAAACGCATAGTAGTATTAGGTGCAGGCGAGAGCGGCGCGGGAGCCGCCGTGCTGGCGAAAAAGGAAGGCTTCGACGTGTTTGTCTCTGACATGTCGAAGATAAAGGACAAGTACAAGAAGATGCTCGACGACCACGGGATAGAATGGGAAGAAGGGCATCACACGGAGGAGAAAATCCTCAACGCCGACGAGATAATAAAGAGCCCGGGCATACCGAAAGAAGCCCCGATGATACAGAAGCTAATGAAGCAGGGCACGCACATCATCAGCGAGATAGAGTTTGCCGGACGCTACACACACTCGAAGATGATTTGCATAACGGGCTCAAACGGCAAGACCACGACGACATCGCTCATATACCACATCTTCAAGAAGGCGGGCTACGACGCCGGACTGGCCGGGAACATAGGGCGAAGCCTCGCGCTGCAAGTGGCGGAAGACCCACACGACTACTACATCATAGAGCTGAGCTCGTTCCAGCTCGACAACATGTACAACTTCCACGCCAACATCGCCATCCTGCTCAACATAACGCCTGACCATCTCGACAGGTACGACTTCAAGTTTGAGAACTACGCTGACGCCAAGATGCGAATCACGCAGAACCAGACGCAAGACGACAGCTTCATATTCTGGAACGACGACCCCGTCATCAAGAAAGAGATGGAGAAGTTTGACATCCACGCCGTGAAATGCCCATTCTCTGAGATAAAGGAGGAAGCGGCCGTGGCATACACGGAGGAGGGCGAATACAAGATTGAATACCCCACCCCGTTCAACATGGAGCAGGAAGAGCTCTCGCTCACTGGCAAGCATAACCTATACAACAGCCTCGCAGCTGGCCTCGCAGCCAACATAAGCGGCATAAAGAAAGACGTGATACGCAAGAGCCTCAGCGACTTCCCCGGCGTGGAGCACCGCCTGGAGAAGGTGTGCAAGGTGGGTGGAGTGCAATATGTCAACGACTCAAAGGCAACCAACGTGGACGCTTGCTGGTACGCGCTGGAAAGCATGCGCACGCCAACCGTCCTCATCCTGGGAGGCAAGGACAAAGGCAACGATTATCACCACATCTTCGACCTGGTGAAGAAGAAGTGTGTCGGGCTGGTATACCTTGGCGCCGACAACACCAAGCTGCACCAGAACTTCGACGCGTTCGGCATCCCAGTGCGCGACACACACAGCATGGCCGACTGCGTGAAGGCTTGCTACGAGATGGCAAAACCGGGCGACACCGTGCTGCTGTCGCCGTGCTGCGCCTCGTTCGACCTGTTCAAGAACATGGAAGACAGGGGAGAGCAGTTCAAGACATTAGTGAGGAACCTTTAAATAGATGTTTGTAAAACAGAAATGAGCAAGCGTGTAAGTGGCATATTCAAAGGCGACAAGGTCATCTGGATGGTGTTCTTCTTCCTTTGCATCATCAGCGCGATAGAGGTGTTTTCAGCCCTGTCGTCGCTGACGTTCAAGACGGGAGACTACGTCAGCCCAATGATCAAGCACATAGGTCTACTGCTGCTGGGTGTATTCTTCATGATTGTCACCTTGAACATACCATGCCGTTACTTCAAGTTGGCGACACCATTTCTTATCATAGGCTGCTTTATCGCATTGGTATGGGTCCACTTCTTTGGCCAAAGCATCAATGGAGCCGGGCGATGGATGTCTATCTTGGGAATAAAGTTCCAGCCATCAGAGATAGCCAAAGGCACCATGATGCTCGCCACGGCGCAGATACTCAGTGCCATGCAAACCGACCATGGAGCCGACAGGCACGCCTACTACTACATATTGACCATTTGGGCTATATTAGTTCCATTGATATTCCTCGAGAACTTGTCGACGGCGGTATTGCTCAGCATGACGGTTTTCTTCATGATGATCATAGGCCGTGTGCCGGCGAAACAGCTTCTGCGCACCGTGGGCTTCATAGCCGTAGCAATCGCCATAAGCATATCGCTGGTTTTCGCGATAGGCGACGACAGAAACGCGGACAATGGCAACAAGGCTTACACAGAGATGGTGGCGCGAAACGGCAAGGTCGTAGAGAAAAAGCAACAAAAAAGCATGTTTCCTCGCGCGGACACTTGGAAGGCAAGAATAAAGAAGTTTGGCAACAACGAATACGTACCGCCTGAGAAAGTGGATCTTGACAAGGACGCCCAAACATCATACGCCAACATTGCCATAGCCTCGAGCAACTTCATTGGCAAAGGCCCTGGCAACAGCGAGGAGCGCGACTTCCTGCCACAGGCTTACTCCGATTACATATATGCCATCATAATAGAGGAGACTGGGTTGTTCGGCGCGTTTTTCGTGGCGATGCTTTACGTGATACTTCTCTATCGCGTGGGTATCATAGCCAACCGATGCGAGAACAACTTCCCGGCGTTTCTCGTTATGGGGTTAGGGCTTATGATAGTCATACAAGCGTTGTTCAACATGTGCGTGGCAGTGGGGCTCGTGCCAGTGACGGGGCAACCTCTGCCACTGATAAGCAGGGGAGGAACGTCAACGGTAATCAACTGCGTATACATAGGAATGATACTCAGCGTGAGCCGCACAGCAAAGAAAAACAAGGTCGGTGCCGCGAAGAACACCATGGCAGCGGCAACGACTCCACAAACGGCAGACCAAACGGCAGACAATATAGAGCGGAAATAATTTAGGCGAATAATAGTCACGAAAAGAAAAAAAATGATTACTTTTGCCAAAAATGTACTAAAATGGAAAAAGAGCTAAGAGTTATCGTCAGCGGAGGAGGAACAGGCGGACACATATTCCCGGCCATCAGCATTGCCAACGCCATCAAGGCAAAGCATCCTGAGGCGAAGATTCTGTTTATAGGTGCCTTAGGACGCATGGAGATGCAACGCGTGCCACAGGCGGGCTACGAGATAAAGGGCTTGCCCGTGAAAGGCTTGGTTCGCCCCATCTACTCGCTGAAGAACATCGTTGTTGGCATCGACTTCCTCAGGAGCAAGTTCATGGCAAAACGCATCGTGCGCAAGTTCAAGCCCGACGTGGCCGTAGGAGTGGGAGGATATGCCAGCGCCGCCGCGCTCGACGCCGCCCACGCGTTAGGGGTGCCGTGCCTCATTCAAGAGCAAAACTCCTATGCAGGCAAGACCAACAAGATGCTCGCCAGCGGAGCGAAGAAGATTTGCGTGGCATACAATGGCATGGAAAGGTTCTTCCCTGCCGACAAGATAATAATGACCGGCAACCCCGTTAGGCAAAACGTGGTCAACGACAGCATCTCGAAGGAAGAGGCAAGAAAGAAATTCGGCCTTGACCCCGACAAGAAGACCATCTTGCTCGTTGGCGGAAGCCTTGGCGCAAGAACCATCAACGACAGCATGAGGCTTCACCTAAAAGAAGTGAAAGACGCCAACGTACAGTTTATCTGGCAGACGGGCAAATACTATAACGCCGAGATGAACAAGGCGGTAAGCGATTTCGGCGAGATACCAAACCTCAAGGTTCTCGACTTCATCACCGACATGGGCGCGGCCTACAACGCTGCCGACCTCGTGATAAGCCGTGCCGGCGCAAGCTCCATAAGCGAGTTCTGCCTCATAGGAAAGCCCGTGATACTCGTGCCAAGCCCCAACGTGGCCGAAGACCACCAGACGAAGAACGCCATGGCACTCGTCAACAAGGACGCGGCCGTATACGTGAAAGACTCTGAAGCACCGGAAATGCTGCTCAAGAGAGCATTGGAAATAGTAAACGACAACGCCAAGCTGGAGTCGCTCAGCACAAATATCAAGAAGCTTGGGTTGCCAAACTCGGCGGATGTCATAGCCGACGAGGTGCTTAAGCTCGTACGTTAATCAACAAACAGAACAAGACATTTACAATATATCATTGAAATGGAACTGAAAGATATCAAGTCGGTCTATTTTGTCGGTGCAGGCGGCATCGGCATGAGCGCAATAGCAAGATATTTCATACATCGTGGCGCGGTTGTAGCAGGTTACGACCGCACGCCGTCTAACCTGACAAAGCAATTGGAGAAAGAGGGCATGCTCATCCATTACGACGAGAATGTCAACGAGATTCCGCACGCATGCAAGGACAAGGCTTCTTGCCTTGTGGTTTACACACCGGCCATACCTGCCGCACACAAGGAACTAACCTGGTTTCGCGACAACGGCTTTGAGGTGCAGAAGCGCGCGCAAGTGCTCGGCATACTCACACGCACGCATAAAGGACTATGCGTGGCCGGCACGCACGGAAAGACAACGACATCGACCATGTGCGCACACATCATGCATCAAAGCCACGTCGACTGCAACGCCTTCCTTGGAGGCATCTCAAAGAACTACGGCACCAACTACATTCTTTCAGACACAAGCGATTACGTGGTGATAGAGGCCGACGAGTTTGACCGCTCGTTCCACTGGCTTCGCCCATGGATGACCGTCATCACGGCCACAGACCCAGACCACCTCGACATTTATGGCACCAAAGAAGCTTACCTTGAGAGCTTCAGGCACTACACGGAGCTCATACAGCCAGAGGGCGCGCTCATCATACATACAGACCTTGAGATGAAGCCTAACGTGAGTGAAAGCGTAAAGACTTACACTTACAGCCGCGACAAAGGTGACTTCCACGCTGAGAACATCAAGATAGAGAACGGAGAGATAACATTCGACTTCATCTCGCCCAAAGGCAACATCACGGGCGTGAAGCTCGGCCAGCCCATCCCCATCAACATCGAGAACGGCGTGGCTGCAATGGCGTTGGCGCAGCTCAACGGTTGCACAGCGGATGAGATACATTACGGCATGGAGACATATCACGGGGTGGAACGCCGCTTCGACTTCAAGATTCGCGACAACCGTCACGTGCTCCTCTCCGACTATGGCCACCATCCCAAGGAGATACTGCAATGCGCCAAAAGCCTGCGCGAGCTCTACCCGACCCGCAAGCTCACGGCCATCTTCCAGCCGCACCTTTACACTCGCACACGCGACTTCTACAAGGACTTCGCCGACTCGCTAAGCCATTTCGACGAAGTGATACTCACGGAGATTTACCCAGCCCGCGAGCAGCCAATACCTGGCGTTACATCAAAGCTCATCTACGACAACCTCAAGCCAAGCGTGGAGAAAAGCATCATCAACAAGGCCGACGTGCTGAACCTCGTCAAGAGCCGCGACTTTGATGTCCTCGTGACACTGGGGGCCGGAGACCTCGACAACATGGTGCCAGAGATGGAGAAAATAATAAAGGAGAAATAAACGAGAACAACCATTACACCCGATGCGCGTAAACTGGAAAAAGATATTGCTTGTGGGCAGCGATGTGGTCTTAGGCACCTATATCGTTGTCGCCATGACTGCTTTCAATAAGCCCGACGGCGAGGATATTACCTGCAAGCAAGTGGACATCAACATCCAGGACGAGGCCGTCAACGGGTTCATCTCTCCGAAAGAAATCAAAAACAGGCTCATGAAGAATGACCTATACCCCCTGAAGAAGTCGTTCAAGGAGATAGACACCAGAGAGATAGAAGGGAAGCTCCGCCAAAGTCCGTTCATCAAGAACGTGCAATGCTATAAGACACAGGACGGGCACGTGTGGATAACTCTCACACAACGCATGCCCACACTGCACATAATGGCCAACAATGGCGACGACTATTACCTCGACGACGACCACCGCATCATGCCCAACTCCCACTACACAAGCAACCTCATCATTGCTTCGGGACATATAGACAGATGGTTCGCACGCAACTACATCTCGTTCCTTGCCGACGCTATCATGGCTAACGAGTTTTGGCAGAATCAAGTGGAGCAGATAAACGTGCTACCCGATGGCGGCGTGGAACTCATCCCGCGAGTGGGCGACAACATCATCTATTTGGGCCAACTGCCTCAGACAAAACTGATTGCGCAAAGGAAGCAGCTCGTGACCGACTTCGCCAACCATAAAATGGATGAGCTGGAGAAGTTCTACAAATATGGCCTGTCACAAGCAGGATGGAACAAGTATTCCTACATAAACGTGGAATTTGACAACCAGATTATTTGCAAGAAAAAGAGAAAAGAATAAAGTAGACATATCCCAATGGCAGAATTTATAGTAGCAATAGAGTTAGGATCATCAAAGATCACTGGCATAGCTGGCAGGAAGAATACAGACGGCAGTATCAGCGTTCTTGCCATAGCCCAGGAGAACGGCGAGACGTGTATACGCAATGGCGTGGTACGCAACATAGAGAAAACAGTGCAAGCCCTTTCCAACATCATCAAGAAGTTGGAAGCGACGCTCAAGACACGCATCACGCACGTCTATGTCGGCTTTGGCGGACAGTCCATCATAGGCGTGAAAAACACCAATGTCAGGGAGCTGTCCACTGAAAGCGAAGTGACACAAGACATGATCAACGAGCTCATGGACGCCAACAGGAGCATGCAATATCCCGACCAGCAAATTCTTGACGCCGTGACATTGGAATACAAGGTCGACAACCAGTACCAAGCCGAGCCGCCCGTTGGCGTGCCTTGCAAACGACTGGAAGGCAACTTCCTTAACATTCTATGCCGCAGGGAGTTCTACAGGAGGTTAAAGAAATGTTTCGACCAAGCCAACATCAGCATACTCGACATGTACATATCTCCTCTTGCCCTTGCCGACAGCGTCCTGACCGACTCTGAGAAAAGGGGAGGTTGCGCTCTCGTCGACTTGGGCGCAGACACTACCACCGTAAGCATCTTCCACCGCAATATCCTCAGAAAGCTATCCGTGATACCATTGGGGAGCGCCAACATTACGAAAGACATCGCCTCGCTGCAGATAGAAGACGGAGACGCGGAAAGGTTAAAACTCAAATATGCCAGCGCGTTTACCGACGGCAACGACATCGACCAAGCCCGCCACTATGCCATCGACTCCGACAGGTTCATTGAGATGAGCAAATTCGTGGACATAGTAGAGGCTCGCACAAGGGAAATAATAGAGAACGTGAAGAGTCTCATCCCCGACGAATACTCTGAAAAACTCTTGGGTGGCATCATCTTGACAGGTGGCGGCAGCAACATGAACAACATAGAACGGGCTTTCAGGCTCTATACTCACATAGAGAAGATAAGAACCGCCAAATTTGTCAACGACACAATAAAGTCGACCAACCCCTTGGTCAACGCCAAGGACGGAAGGTTATGCACCGTGCTCGCCATATTGGCCAAAGGCGACCAGAACTGTGCGGGCAGTGACATTGCAAGCAGCTTGTTTGAAGGCATACAGACAACTCAGCAAGGCCAAGCCACACCAACAGCACAGGCCACGAGCGCAAAGGCCACCAATGGCAGGATAATTGACGACGCTGACAAAGAGAAGACGCAAGACAACGCAAAAACCGATGACAACGGAAGGGTGAAAGTCGAATCCAGCACTCGAAACGAGCAAAACGACAAGCCCAAACAGCCACACAAGCTCTTGAACAAGTTTAAAGTGCTGTTCAGGAAGATTACTTCTCCAGATGAAGAATAAAAACATAAAATCATAGACTGAAAGGGAACATGGCAGACAACAATAACACTCAAAATACAGACACGCAGAAGCCGACAATTCTCGACTTTGGCGATCCCAACAAGGAGAACAGCATTATAAAGGTAATAGGTGTTGGTGGCGGTGGCGGCAACGCTGTCAACCACATGTATCGCGAAGGCATCCACGATGTCTCGTTCGTGCTCTGCAACACCGACGCGCAAGCTCTCAACGACTCACCCGTGCCAGCCCACTTGCAACTTGGAAGCGAGGGACTTGGAGCCGGCAACCGTCCGGAGCGCGCACGGCAAGCCGCTATGGACACCATAGACAAGATTAAAAGCATGCTCAACGATGGCACGAAAATGACATTCATAACGGCCGGAATGGGTGGTGGCACAGGCACAGGCGCCGCACCGGTCATCGCACAAGTGAGCAAGGACATGGGCATTCTCACCGTTGGCATCGTGACCATTCCCTTCCGTTTCGAAGGATTCAAGAAGATTAACCAAGCCCTCGACGGCGTTGAGGAAATGGCTAAGCATGTCGACGCGTTGCTCGTGATAAACAATGAGCGCCTTCGCCAAATATACCCGGAACTTCCGCTTGTCGATGCCTTCGGCAAGGCCGACGACACACTTAGCGTGGCAGCGAAGAGCATTGCAGAGATAATAACCACCCACGGACTTATCAACCTCGACTTCAACGATGTAAAGACCGTGTTGAAAGACGGTGGCGTGGCCATCATGAGCACTGGCTACGGCGAGGGCGAGGAACGCGTGAAGAAGGCCATCGAGGACGCGCTCAACTCACCACTGCTCAACGACAACAACGTGTTCAACTCCAAGAAAATACTGCTGTCCATCGGCTTCTCAAGCGAGAAGAAGGAGAACCAGGGCTTCATGATGGAGGAGATGAACTATGTCAACGACTTCATGGAGAAATTTGGCGAGGACTTCGAAATCAAGTGGGGCGTTTCCATCAACCCGGACTTGGGCAAGAAAGTGAAAGTTACCATTCTCGCCACTGGATTCGGCATTGAGGATGTCGAGCCAGACGAAGAAAGAAGACGTCGCGACAAAGAGCGCAAAAAGCGCAACCAAGAAGACGAGGACATAAAAATAAAGCGCGAGGAGAGAATGAACCATTATTATGGTCCAGATGGCAACAACTCGCTTCGCAAGCGCCGCCCGAACGTATATATCTTCCAGCCCGAGGACCTCGACAACGACGACGTTATCCTCGCCGTGGAAAGCTCACCCACCTACAAGCGCACGTCGCAAACCCTGGATGACATCAGGAAACAGAGCTGCACCGACACGGGTGAGGAAAAGGCGGAAGACAGGGGCAACGCAGAACCCTGCGTGATAAGCTTCGCGTAAAGGCGAGCCTTGCTTCGCAGGCCAAAACCTGCGCAAACATTGCTGATATTATTCAGGCAAAAGCAAGTTTTCAAAAAGACTTTATAAATTCAATGCGAGAATTTAACGACAATAGGGACAATAGAGGCAACAACTACGATGATTGCCTTTTTTGTCCCTATTGTCTTTTATTTATCGAATAATTCTGTTTAGTTAGTTAACTATCAAGAAATCATGGAAACAATTTTCGATCAGGTTAGTAAAGGCATCCGTGAGGCCATGAAAGCTCACGACAAGGCGCGCCTTGAGGCACTGCGCAACGCCAAGAAGGTGTTTCTTGAGGCGAAGACGGCTCCAGGAGCCAACGACACCTTGCCAGACGACAAGGCAATGAAGATTCTCCAGAAGCTCGTGAAGCAAGGAGAGGAAAGCGCCGACATCTACACCAAGGCCAACCGCCCCGAATTGGCTGAAGGCGAACTGGCACAAGTCAACGTCTACAAGGAATTCTTGCCAAAGCCGCTCTCCGACGATGAGATTGAAGCCAAGGTGAAGGAAATAATAGCACAGACCGGAGCTGCCGGGATGAAAGACATGGGCAAGGTCATGGGAATGGCCACAAAGCAGATGGCCGGCAAGGCCGACGGAAAGGTCATCTCAACAATAGTGAAGAAACTGCTGGCATAGTCAGAAAAGTTCCCTCAACACCTTCAACGACCGCAACTCCGGAAAGTTTGGCACGTGAAGGCGGTAATATGTCATGATGACGTCAAGGCAACGGTTGCGCTCTTCCCTGTTCATGCGGAAAAGGCGCATGTTGTCGAAGTTCATTCGTGTAAGAAGCAATATGCGGCGCGCCTGCTCCGGCACGAGATAGTCGGGATGAGACGGGCAATTCATGGTGAAGCGGCCATCGCGCAAGTCGAACCACGCGCCATCACGATAACCATCAAGGTTGGGATAGAAACCAACGAAGAGTGACGCATGAATCATAAAGACAAGATGGAAATTGGCGAAATCGTCCACGGCATTGTCGAGCCACAGCAAGCTTTTCTCCGTGAACGCCTCAAGCTGGTTTCCATCTTGTTCGCCTTTAGAGGCATACACCAGAAATTCAGCCAAGAACAAGCCAATGGACAGCTTATAGGCGTCAAAGGGTATTGACACGAATGGGCACGACATGCGCACGTCTCTCAGGCGCTGCAACTCCACGGTCGGACGATAGTCGAAAACAATGTCAAGCAACGTCAGCGGCTGAAAAAGCTGCTTTTTTATCTTCCCCCGGTTCGTCTTGGACAAACCACACGCAAACGACACCCTGCCAACGCCAGCCGTCAGCATGTCAACAATCATCCTTGAGTCACCATATCTTACGGTGCGCAGCACTATAGCCTTGGTCTTTACTTCCATTTGTGTGGCAAATATAAGAAAAATCAAGCATTTAGAGAAAATAATCAAAGGAAAATTTTGCCGCATGATAAAAAAGCAGTAACTTTGCACCCGCTAATTAAGAGCGATGGTCCATTCGTCTATCGGTTAGGACGAGAGATTTTCATTCTCTAAAGAGCAGTTCGACTCTGCTATGGACTACTTCCCTTTTGGCAACATCACAAAGAAATAATAAAGAATAAAGATAAAGATGGCAAATCACAAATCGTCAATCAAGAGGATCCGTCAGACGAAGGTCCGCACTTTACACAACAAATACTATGCGAAGACGATGCGCAACGCCGTGCGCAAGCTCCGCGCTACAACTGACAAGGACGAGGCTGTTAAGCTCTATCCTTCTGTTCAGAAGATGCTCGACAAGTTGGCAAACACCAACATCATCCACGCAAACAAGGCCGCTAACTTGAAATCAAGTCTTGCTGCCCACATCGTCAAGCTGGGCTAAGCCTCTGCTTGCATAAAGAAAGGAAAAACTATTAAGCCGCTTCTCCTCAAAGGAAAAGCGGCTTCTTTTTGTTTATTTTTGTCATGTTTTATTAGCTTGATTATCTTTTTTTTAGTACCTTTGCAAGGTAAAACAAGCTCATAGAAATGGCAGAGAATCAACATCCTGAAGATAATTATTCAGCCTCCAACATCCAAGTTTTGGAAGGCTTGGAAGCCGTGCGCAAACGTCCGGCAATGTACATCGGTGACATATCCGAGAAGGGACTCCACCACCTCATCAACGAGACGGTGGACAACTGTATCGACGAGGCCATGGCAGGCTACTGCACTGATGTGGAAGTGACCATTAACGCCGACGGAAGCTGCACCGTAGAGGACAACGGTCGAGGAATACCGGTCGACGAGCACAAGAAGCTCCACAAGTCGGCCCTTGAGGTGGTCATGACCGTGCTGCACGCCGGCGGCAAGTTCGACAAGAACTCATACAAGGTTTCCGGTGGTCTCCACGGCGTGGGCGTGAGCTGCGTCAACGCGCTCTCCACGCACATGATGTCACAGGTCTATCGCGACGGCCACATCTATCAGCAGGAATACGAGAAGGGGAAGCCTCTATATCCAGTAAAGGTCATAGGCGAGACAACCAAGCGTGGCACGCGCCAGCAGTTCTGGCCAGACCACACCATCTTCTCGACCACCACATTCCAGTGGGACATTGTCTCACGCCGCATGCGTGAGCTCGCTTACTTGAACGCGGGCATCAAGATAACGCTCACCGACCTCCGCCCCGACCCCGAGACTGGCAAGACACGCCAAGAGGTGTTCCATGCCAAGGACGGACTCAAGGAATTTGTGAGATACATCGACCGCCACCGCCAGCACTTGTTCGACGACGTGATATATCTCAAGACTGAAAAGCAAAACGTGCCTATCGAGATTGCGATAATGTACAATACCGATTACTCGGAAAACTTGCACTCCTATGTCAACAACATCAATACCATAGAGGGTGGCACGCACGTCACGGGATTCCGCATGGCCCTTACGCGCGTATTGAAAAACTACGCCGACACCGACCCACTGATAAAGAAACAAATAGAGAAGGCGAAGATTGAGGTTGCCGGAGAAGACTTCCGCGAAGGCCTCACTGCCGTGATAAGCGTAAAGGTGGCCGAGCCGCAGTTTGAGGGCCAGACCAAGACCAAGCTTGGCAACAGCGAGGTGTCTGGCGCCGTGAACCAGGCCGTAGGCGAAGCCCTTACCGACTATCTCGAAGAGCATCCCGACGAGGCTCACAAGATTTGCGAGAAAGTCATCCTCGCGGCCACGGCACGTATCGCCGCGCGAAAGGCGCGCGAAAGCGTGCAGCGCAAGACCGTAATGGGCGGCAGCGGACTGCCAGGCAAGCTGGCTGACTGCTCCAACAAGGATCCTAAAGACTGCGAGATATTCCTCGTCGAGGGTGACTCCGCAGGAGGTTCGGCAAAGCAAGGCCGCGACCGCTACACGCAGGCCATACTGCCATTGAGAGGAAAAATACTCAACGTGGAGAAGGTGCAATGGCACCGCGTGTTCGAGGCTGAGTCGGTGATGAACATCATCCAGAGCATTGGCGTGCGCTTCGGAGTGGAAGGCGAGGACGACCGCGAGGCCAACATCGACAAGCTGCGCTACGACAAGATCATCATCATGACCGATGCCGATGTCGATGGCTCACACATCGACACGCTCATCATGACGCTCTTCTTCCGCTTCATGCCAAAGGTCATCGAGGAAGGACATCTCTACATTGCCACTCCCCCACTCTACAAGTGCACTTACAAGAACAAGGTGTCGCAGTATTGCTACAACGACCAACAGCGCCAGGCGTTCCTCGACAAGTATGGCAACGGTCAGGAAGGCACGAGTATCCACACGCAGCGATACAAAGGTTTGGGCGAGATGAACCCGAGCCAGCTGTGGGAGACCACTATGGACCCGAAGACCAGGCTCCTGAAGCAGGTCACTATCGAGAACGCCGCACAAGCCGACGAGATATTCTCCATGCTCATGGGCGACGACGTGGAGCCGCGCCGAGAGTTCATAGAGGAGAATGCCGCTTACGCCAACATCGACGCTTAATAAGCTCGGCAAGAGAAGAAGAAATGTAAAACTGTGGGCGCATAACGTGCGCCCGCATATCAACAAGGGAAGGTTTAAGATGGAATCAGGCACCAAAAGGAAGAACGGTTTTGTTCGATGGGTCGCCATCTTAAACCTTCTCTTTTTATTTGCCTTGTGCCAATCCGCGGCCATGGCCTCCGACTTCAACACGCCGTGGATATTCGCGCGCCAAACCTGTAGCCAATCGCGCGTGTTTTTCCGCAAGACCTTCCTCTCGCAAGGCATGCCTCAACAAGCGAAGCTCACCATTGCCACTTCGGGTTATTGCAAGGTGTATGTCAACGAGTGCAAGATAGGCACAGCGCCTTACCTGCCCCTGCGACAAGACAACGACACCGACGCCGTAAGCATGACGTTCGACGTCACGCCGTACATGAGGGCCGACAGCAACGTCGTGGCTGTACTCTATTCGCCTTTGCCCGAACAGGCCACGAAAACAGAAAGGCAGATAGCCATAAGCCTTTACGGCATCGACAGCGACAAGCGCCGTTTCAGCGTGAGCACAGACGCGTCGTGGCTCTGCCGCGAATCTTATTCCAGGGTAACGCCCGACGGCATTGAGATAATAGACGGCAGGAGGCGCGACGCGCAATGGAAGGCCGCGACCATCTACGACAACGCGCTATGGCTGCACGCCGAGGAAGCCAACGACACAGCCACTACGAGATATTCCAAAGACGCCCATCTGCCAAGGATTACCAATGTTCGCGCCTGGCCGGGAGACAGCATCCACGGCAACCTCATAGCGCCAGCCCACGCCTTCTATGGCTTTTTCCGGGCTACGCTGAGAGGGACAAGAAGGGGCAAGAAGATAAGGCTCGGCAACGTTGTCTACATCTGCGATGGCAGGTTAGACGAACAGGCCTTCCCCGAATTCGGGGCCAGATACACAAGAGGCATAAGTGTCTCGGGCAAGGCAAGCAGAATAACCACGTTTGAGATGATAAGCATAGGTAAACAGAACCCATCATTTTATCACTGACACACTGACAATGAACATGAAAAGCGAAATGCAGTCTATCACGATAGAGAGCGTTAAACAGGTCGCCACTTGCCTGTGCCTTGACAACGACCTGGCGCTCATCGACGAGTGCCATTCCATCATTTTCCCCACAGAGGCAAAGCGTCTCGAGTGTTTCGCGTTCGCCTTTTGCGACAAGGGTTGCGTGAAATACAATATCGACACCATTCCGCAAACCGTGACAGCGGGGAACTGCATCATCGTGAGTGCCGGGCAGGTAATCGACAACGTATGGATAAGCGACGACTACGAGGGCCGTGTGGTCTTCATCTCGCAACGCTATGTGCAGGAAGTGCTCACGGGCATGCACGGCCTGTCGTCCATATTCTTGTTCTCGCGCCTTCACCCGGTGTTCGGCATGAGCCGCGAAGAGGCACGCAACATCCTGAGCTTCTACCTGCTCATAAGGCAGAAGATAAGCGAGACTGACCACAGGTTCCGCCGCGACACGGTGAAAGCACTTATCCAAGCTTTCCTCTACGATGCCGGCAACATCTTCTGGAACGTGTACGACGCCGAGGAGGCCAAGAGCACGCGCAACGAGGAAATCTTCATGCACTTCATAGGCTTGGTGGAAAAGCATTTCAAGGTTGAGCGACGCGTCACGTGGTACGCCTTGCAGTTGCACATGACGCCCAAGCACCTTTCAGAGACCATAAAGAAAGTGAGCCGGCAAACGCCTGGCGAGTGGATAGACAACTATGTCATGCTCGAGCTGCGTGTATTGCTCAGAAACAGCACGTTGTCGATAAAGGAGATATCAGAGAGAATGCACTTCCCCAACCAGAGCTTCCTGGGTAAATATTTCAAGCAGCACACGGGTGTGTCGCCCAAGGAATATCGCAACGATTTGTAAAATAAATCAACCAAAAAAATCGATTCTCAGAAGCCTTTTTGTAAAGATATTTGCTTCGCAACATCTTCCAGTTCCTTGTACCAATCCTCGCCGAAACGCTGTATGAGAGGGGCCTTGAGAAACTGGTAGACCCTCATGCCCAACTTTCGGCCAAGCGCCACCGCGTCGCTGCACACGTCCCAGCGGTTGTAGTTGATGCCCACGAGACCCATATTGAATTTCTTTTCCCTTATGGGGTACAACGCGCACGAGATGGGCTTGCACCACTTGGTGCGTCCTTCGCGGAAAGCACGCTCAAAGGCGCACAGGCAGCAGCCCGATATGGTAGACCCGTCGTTGAAGTCCTTGATGTCGTGATAGCAAGTGAACACACAGTCTTTCCTGCCCACTATGCTCGTCACCAAGTCGCCGTCGTTGTCGGTATAGGCCACGCCCTGCTTGTCTATCACGCTTTGCGCCGAGGCCGAGAGGTCGTCCCACACGGCATCGAGATTGTCTTCCATGGCGGCTATCTCGTCCAACGTGACGGGCGCGCCAGCGTCGCCCTCAATGCAGCACACGCCCTTGCACTTGGAAAGGTCGCAGCAAAAACACTCGGTGATGATGTCGGGCGACACCAGCACGTTGCCTATCTGTAAAATGTGAAGTTCTTTCATCGTTACCAGTCTATTTCCGTCTCGCCGTTTGCCTTCAGATACTCGTTGCACCTTGAGAACTGGTGCTGCCCGAACCATCCGCCGCGGTTGGCGGAGAGCGGAGAGGGATGCACCGACTCAAGTATGAGGTTCCTGTCCTGGTCTATGAAGCCGCGCTTGCTCCGCGCGAAGCCTCCCCAAAGCATGTAGACTATATGTTCCCTGTAGGCCGACAACGCCTTGATGGCGGCATCGGTGAAGAAGCTCCAGCCCAGCCGCTGATGGCTGTTGGCAAGGTGCGCCCTCACGGTGAGCGTAGCGTTGAGCAGCAAGACGCCCTGGCGGGCCCAGCGCGTCAAGTCGCCATTGGCGGGCACGGGCTTGCCCAGGTCGTCGTGAATCTCCTTGAAGATGTTGACAAGCGACGGCGGCATAGTCACTCCCGTCGGCACCGAGAAGCTAAGGCCCATGGCCTGCCCTGGCTCATGGTAAGGGTCTTGCCCTATGATCACGACCTTCACCTTGTCGAAAGGGGTCAGGTTGAAGGCGTTGAATATGAGGTTGCCAGGAGGGTAACAAGTAGTCTGCTTGTATTCCTGCCTCACGGCGTCGGTGAGTTGCTTGAAGTAGGCCGTGTCAAACTCCGGCTGCAAATGCTCCTTCCACGATGGTTCTATCTGTACGTTCATAAGCGTGATTGTTAGCGTGTCTTGGCAAAGAAATCGGCGGCATAGCGGCCCATCTCCTTGTAGCCTGCCGCGTTGGGGTGCAGGCGGTCGGCAAGGCAGAGACCCTTGCGTAGGGCGGTCGGCTTCTTGGGATCGCGCATCAAGGCGTCGAAATCGAGGAAGCCGTCGGCCACCTTTTGCGTCCTTATCCACACGTTCACTATGCGGCGGCCCTCCTCATGGTCGGCACTGTAATAGCCACTGCCCTGCATGGGCGTTATCGTGGCGAGGTAGACCCTCTTGCGCTTCTGGTGGCACTTCTCTATCATGTTCCTGTATTCCATGATGAGGTTATAAGCCGTGGCCACTCCGTAGCGGGTGGTGCCAAGGTCGTTGATGCCCTCGAAAATCACCACGTCGGTAATGCCGTGCTGCTCCATTATGTCTCGGTCGAAACGTTTTTTAGCCGCCTCGCCGTAGCCACTGTAAGTCAGCACGCGGTTATTGCCTATGCCAAGGTTTAGCACTCCCCATTGCAGGGCTTTGTTCTTCTTGTTCCCGGCTCTCAGCTTCTCTTCCTCGCGCTGCCGGTATGGTCCGTTGAGCCAATAGCTCATCTCGTCGGGCCAACGGTTCTGGTGGTCTGTGGTCGAGCCTTTGCCGTCGGTTATGCTGTTGCCTATTATGGCTATGCCGCGCACGTTGTTTGTCAGCACCTCAAGGGCGGCTATGTTGAACCATTTCTCATACCTGAACGCCCGGGAGAAGTCGGCCTCCGGCGTGGTCGCGCCTTTCAGGATGTAGCTCGTGGTGCGCGAGCCCATGTGCACGGTGGGCGACTTGGGTGCCGTCTGGTAGTTGAGCGTTATGGCTACCTTCTCCAGGGGCTTGATGTCAAACGCCAACGCGTCGGAGAAGAGGCTCTTGCCTGGCTGAATGGTGACGCCATCCTTTCCGCCGAACTTGAAATACCTTGCCGTTTTGGAGTCTACGCGTGAGGAGTCGAGCGAGTGGGCTATGTAGACGCCGCGAAGCACCACGGGCTCAGCTGAGAAGATGTTGCTCAATTGCAGACGGATGACCTTGCCGCCTGCCGAGACTTTCACTATCTGCCTCACCGAGCGGTCGCTCATCTGGTTGTTGTAAGGCATGAACGCCTTTACGGGCACTTGCATCGCCGTGGCCCATGTCCCCTTCCACTCGCCTATCACGGTGCCAAAACCGACGGGATGCCACGCCTTGGCGTAAAAAGGCAAGCACAACAAAAGAAAAAGCAGCAATTTGCGCGTCATAACGTTTGCAAAGTTACTGCTTTTCCAATAATATAATAGCAAAAAACGCCTTATTTCTTACTTGGCTATCTTCTTTCCGCCCACAATGTATATGCCATGGGGAAGCGCGCGCAAGTCGTAGCCCACTCGCCTACCGTCGAGGGTGTAGACGGCTTGTGCGGCCTTGCCATCCGCATGGCGCACGCCGCTGATGCCAGTGGACGCCTTCGGCTTCTCGCGCTTCACCATCACGTCGTCGAGGAAGAAACGTTTCCCTGGCATGAAAGTGATGGTGCATCTTCCCGATCCCTTCACGCGCAGGCTGTAAGTGGTCCACTCGCCTTTCTTCATAGTGAGGTTGCCGTTGTCCAAGAGCTTCGCGTCAGTGCCGCTCACGCTGACGTCAAGGCTTGTACCGTCGGCTTTGGCATTCCAGCCTGCAGCGCGAAACGATATCACGGCCGTGTCGCCCTGAAGGGTGAACGCAGGGGAAACCACCCACCCAGAGATTGGTTGACTCGAATCTCCGAACCTCGCGCACTTGTTGGCCGCATACATGTAATTGCCAGCAAGACCGTCTATGTGCTTCCAGCCATCGTTGTCTGGCTCGAAAACCGAAAATGCTATGTTGCCACGGAACTTGCCGTCGTTGCCGCCCGTTCCGGCGCACTTGTCGAAGGTTTCCTTGAACAAAATGGAGTCATTGGTTCCCGTGGCATTGCCATCCGCCCAGCCGAACGAGAACGCCACGGTGCCGTCGGCGTTTTGCGTGATGCCGTAAACGCGGCAGTGCATGAGATAGGTGCCGTCGGCGTTGGCGTTCCACACCGTGGCGGCTGGCTGGGAGCTATCGGTCAGGCTGTCGAGGCTGGCGTAAGGGTAAGTGGCATTATTGCCGTCATTCTCAATGTTGTTGGCATGGAAGATGGTTATGCGCTGGTGGTCGTTGTATGATGGCGTGTAGCTGCCTTCGGGATAATATCCTCCGTTGGTGGTGTTTACGGCGTTCCATTCCCAAATGTCCTTGTCGTAGTCGACGCGCTCTATCAGCAGCCCGCTGCCGGGCAGATATTTGTCGAAACCGCTCTGCTGCCTGTTCTCAAGTATGTAATACTCGTTGCGGTTGCCTTTGTTGTATATGATGTAGGTCTGGCCCATGTCGGCGAGTCGCTTCATGCCGTTTACCGTCATAGGCTTGTCAAGCTCAATGGGCGTGGTCCATCCGCACACCATCTTCTCATAGCCAGAATAGCCGGCGGGCACGTAGCCATCGCCGTTGTAGGAGCCATAATCCATCAAATCCCACGACCCCATGCCGAAGTTGTTGCCGTCGCTCGCCGTGTCATACATGTCGGGGAAGCCCATGCAGTGGGAGAACTCGTGGCAGAACGTGCCTATGCCCGACAGGGTCTTGTCGCCGTTTAGCTCCGAGGCGCAGGCGTAAGTGTTTATCGTCACGCCGTCGAGGGTCAACTGCTCGTCATAGTTGGCAAGGTTGTCCATGTGTGGCCAGATGAGGTTGGGCTTGTTGGTCGTGTCGTGCTCGCCGTTGCCGGCATACACCACGAACACCTCCTCCACCTCGCCGTCGCCGTCCCAGTCGTATTTTGAGAAGTCCACGCTTCCGTCTACCGCCTGGCAAGCCTCCCTCACCATCTCCTTGGGCCGCTTGTCGTAGCCGTCATCGTCGTTCTGGCCATAATAGCTGTAGCCATTCGGGAGGGTCACGGGGCCGGCGACATCGAAGTCGAGAAGAAACTGTCCGCCGCTCTGAGCCTTGAAGTAGTCGCTTATGGAGCCTTTGAAGTTGTTTTCGCCATAGTTCGCCTCGTTGGCTATGCGGGAATATAGCGTTTGCGTCGGGCCAAACTTCGACGTGTTGAACTTCGAGTCGGCAAAGTTCACGAGGATGATAAGCCCATGTCGCTGACCTTGAAACTTGCCCGTGTTGCCGTTTGTGGCTATGCGCTGGCTTGCCTTCTTGGCGTTGGCGCGTCGGGCGGCCTGCCGCCTCGCCGCCATCCGGCTTCTCGCCTTGGACATCAGCTCTTGTGGCACCACGGCCTTGCCCTTGCCCAGGCTGTCGACATCGAAGCAGCTGCCGTCTTCGGCTTGCCACCAGTGGGCATGCTCGTCACCGCAAAGACGCGCCTTTATAGTTAAGCCATTGCTTAGCGTTACCGTTCTCCACACTCCGCGCTTGGCCGGCACGGAGCGTGAAGGGCAGGTAAAGGCCAGCAAGGCGACAATGAGCGACAGTCGGAAGATAATGGTTCGGAAACGGTTGTGTGTATGATTCATGGTAGTGTGTGTGGTCAAGCGTTATGGTTTTCATGGGAGGGGAGGTCGCGTCATGCTTTCCGCTTGCCGTCTCGACGGTTTATGACGTATAGTCCGGCAAGGATCATCACGCTGCCCAAGGCCGCCATCCACGTGAGCCGCTCGCCGAGGACCAACGCGCCAGCCACGGTGGTGGAGATGGGGTTCAGGTAAACATAATTGCTCACGGCCAAGGCGCCGGCTTTCTTGCTCACCCAGCTCCAAAGGGCGAAACAGGCGAAACTCGCCACCACGCCAAGGAAAAGCAGGTTGCCCAGCACGGCGGGATGGAGCACCTCGCGCAGGGGGAAATCCCATGGCCAGATAATGTAATAGGGAAGAACGGTGAGCAACCCGTAGAAAAACACCTTGCGTGTGATGAACACGCTGCCATAACTATTGAGCCGCCTGAGCAGCAAGGTGTAGACGGCCCAACAGAGCGACGCCACGAGGGCAAGCGTGTCGCCAAGGGGATTGAGCCTGAGGATTATCTGACCATTGAAGATGACCAACGCCAAACCAGCCACCGACAACAAGCTGCCGCAGATGAGACTGCCCGTGGCCTTCATATCCTTGCAAAGGGCAAGGGCGATGAGCGTGGCAAACAAGGGCGCGGAGCACACTATGAACGACACGTTGGTGACATAGCCTATCTTCACGGCCATGTTCTCGGCCACGAAATAGAGCGAGCCGCCCGTGATGCCGAGAAGGGCGAGCGTCAACTCGTCTTTCCATGACTTGGCGAAGAGCCTGCGGGGGAAGAATATCCAAATGCAGACATAGGCAAGCAGGAAGCGAAGCGTGAAAATCTCGTGGGCCTGCAAGCCGTGGTTGAGAAGCACCTTGGAGTTGACAAACGTCACGCCCCACAGCAAGACCACAACGATGGCTATGAGATGATAATGCCAAGTCTTACTCATGTTTCCACTCCTCAATGCACCTCTTCTCAAGCGAGAAGTTCACGCCCACCTTTATGAGTCTTCTGCTGTCGAGCGCGAAGGGCTTGGCATAGCCTTTCTCGTCAATCTGTCTCAACGCGTCGGCGGCGCTGCCGTTGAGCTTAAACTCGAAGATATAAACATAATCATTGGTCTTCACCGTCATGTCCATGCGGCCATCGCTCGTCTCGCGCTCCACCTCAGTGTAGAAACCGAGCATGCGCGAGATGAGGTAGAAGGCGTTTTGGAAATAAAGCTCGCTGTCGCCAACCACCTTGTAGTCGGTATCGGCAAGCATCGTCTCCATGCGGCGCATGAAGTTGTCAACTTTTCCCGTCTCCAAGTCATGAACGAAATTACCTATGAAGAAAGCGGAGTCGCCTTGCTTGATGTTGGTATAGAAAGGCAACAGATAGTCGGCGAAGCCTTCCTCCACCTCCTTGTTGGGGAAGCCCAAAGTATAAAATCCAAAGCGAGGGTCGTAAGACTTTATCGTGAGGTAGCCGCTTTGGTAAATAAGCGGTATTGGATTCTTCGACATGGAATCAATACTGTTGAGAAAGTCGCCCGTCACCTGCTCCTGGGTAAGGTCGGGCAAGGGATAGTTGTCTTGCTTCATCACCTCAACGAGGTAAGACGGCGTGCCTGTCTCAAACCAGTAGCGACCAAACTCGCAGTTGGCGAACGTGTTGAGGAGGCTAAACGGGTTGTATATGTCCATGCCGTTGTTCACGAAGTGATACCCGTCGTAGTTTTCCTTCAGCCGAGCCAACGCGGCGTCATGGCTGATGCCGTAACCATCGGCAAGGTCACGCACCGACTCGTCAAAATATCTGGTTATCTCTTCTTTCGTGACACCGCATATCGACTGGTACCGCCTGTTCATCGACAGGTCGATGAGGTTGTTAAGGTCGGAGAACACGCTCACCTTGCCAAACTTGGTCACGCCCGTCAGCAAGGCGAACTTGATGCAGCCGTCCATCGACTTCAGCACGCCGTAGAAAGCCTTCAGTGTCGACCTGAAGCTGTCCTGCAACTCGGGATGGGCTATCGTGGCAAGCAAGGGCTTGTCGTACTCGTCAACCAATATCACGACGCGCTTGCCTGTCTTCTTGTAGGCTTGGCCTATGACATACTCAAATCGCTGCCCGGCCTCGTGAAGCGAAGGCAACGTGCCATACTGACGCTCCAAGGGCGTGAGAAAGGCGTCAAGCTTCTCATGGAGCGATGCCTCCGTCTTGTATTCCCCCACGTTGAGGTCGAGATGGAATATGAGGTATTCGGTCCAGTCTTTCTCAAGCTGCTCAATGGCAAGCCCCTTGAACAGTTCCTTTTTGCCGGAGAGATACGCCTCCAAGGTGGAGAGGAGCAGGCTCTTGCCGAACCGGCGCGGACGGCTAAGGAAATAATATCGCCCCTCATCGACCAAACGGTATATCAACGCGGTCTTGTCCACGTAGACGTAACCGTCGTTGCGGAGGCTCTCAAAGTTTTGTATGCCTATGGGATATTTCATCTCTGTGTGTCTTTTTCCTTTTCCGCTTCGAAGATACGAAGAAATCGGCATTCAAGCAAATATGACAGCGGAAAAATGGAAAAATAAGTTCGCGGTTAATGCATGATGGATTTTTCGCGTGTTTTCTCACCAACGAATCGTAATCCCCATTACGGTAATGGCGATTACGATTCCACAAGCCAACACGACAAGGCATGTAAAGATAAACACAAAGAGAGGCAAGCCTCATGGGTTTGCCTCTCTTTGTGTATTTATGGTGTAAGTGTCAATCTGATCAATTCGCGAACTTCACGTCGCGGATGAAGTCGGTGCCCACGCCGAACGAGCCTGCGCTCACGTTGTGCTTCCAAGGCAACACGAACATGTTCTCGGAAGCCAGATAGCCACCGAAGTTGTTTTTGTTGTCTTCGCCTGTGTATTTCGCGGGATCATTGGTGCCAGCTGCCCAACCGAAGCTCACCATGCCGTAGTTGCCATAGGTGAAGCCAGCCTGGGCGCTCGCCTGCTCGCCACCGTCGGCGGCGCACTGGGTAAAGCTCTGCTTGTCGCCGGTCTCCTTGTTCCACTTGAAGTAGAAGTGGTAACCGCTCACGTCCTCCATTGGCTCCATCATGCTCTTTATGCGATACACGTCGAGACCGGGTGAATACTCTATGGTAACAGGCCACTGTGCGCCCTCAGTGAAGAACACCTCATCGTAAGTGCCGGTGGCGAAAGGCTCATAGTCTTCCTTCACCACTTTCACCCCATAAGTGTTCACCTCGCCGTTCTTCTGCGCGTAAGAGTTGGTATAGCTCTCCGGAATGCGGATCACGAAGTCGTAATTGGTGTTAAGGCTCATGTCGGCGGCAGGTGTCACGGTGATTGTGGCCAACGAGTCGCCAGCCGCGAAGTTGGCAGTCTCAGGCACGTTCCATCCCTCTGGCACGAGAGCCTTCTCCACGGGCACGCTGAGGGTGCCCTGTGTGGTGTGACGGTTGAGCACCACGTCGAATGTGGTGGCAGTCTTTTCCATCACGGGGTATGAATAAGACAGGAACGTCACGTTGTTCTCGCCAGCGGGCAAACCCGGTTGATAGTTATCGTCGTCGCTGCAAGCCGAGAAGGCGAAAGCACCGAAAAGCATCGCGCCGACAACAAATAATTTATCTATTCTCATGATTAGTCTCTTAATTGAATGTGTTTACTTTGATATTAGTCGGTCACGCCGTCACGCAGGTTGCCATTTTGGCCAGACACTGGCAGTGAGCCACCCTCGTTGTCCACGATGCTGAGATTGTTGTTCTTCTCGCTCTGTGGGAAACGCATGTTGAGCCATCCGTCGTCGGCAGCCACGTTGTACTGGTAGGCTGTTGGGAAGTTGTTTGCCTTGCCCTGGTGGAAGCGCACGATTGGCTTGCCCAGACGCTTGGCGTCGACGGTGAAGAAGCCCTCACCCCAAAGCTCCACGCGGCGCTGAAACCAAATCTCGTCGGCCAGTGAGAGGCCGCGGCCATTGATGTCGTAGCTGGGGTCGCGATAGGTCTTCACGAAGTTGGTGAGGATCTCGCGTGCCTTGGCCTCGTTGCCGCTCTTGGCATAACCCTCGGCAGCGATGAGATACATCTCCTCGATGCGCATCAGGGGGAAGTCGTTCATGTTGACACTGTTGCCCACGCCGTTTTTCATGCCGAACTTGATGTTGGTATAAGGCTCAAGGGCTACCTTAACGTCCTTAATCGTGAAGTCGGCGATCTGGTCGCCCTTTGCCACCTTGCCATTGCTTGGGTTTGTCCATGTGAGGTTAGCCCAGTTTGGAGAGTGCTTCTGGGCGTTGATCCACCATCCCTTGCGCACGTCGGTAGCTGGAATCTTGTCGTAGAGGAGCTGGTTGATTACAGGTGTGTTACCAGTAGCCGCGGCATAACCATTGCCAGAGAAGGCGCAATTCCAAGCCGAGGGGCTCTGGTCGTTGCCATAACCGCCATTGTCTTGAGCGTCGGCCTCGGTGCGAAGCACTGCCCAAATCCAGGCATGGCCATCGCCCTTGGTTGCGTCGTCGAAGCCAGGCACGCTGACCTCCTCGCGTGTGGCGGGAGTGTAGCGTCCGCTGCTGATGACCTTCTCGGCATCGGCTGCGGCGTCAGCCCATTTGCCCATGGCGAGATTGGCGCGAGCGCGAAGGCCCAGAGCCACGTCCACGTTGATGTATTGCTTGTTTGAGCGCTCTGCGTCGAGATGCTCAATGGCATAGTTGAGGTCGTTCATGATGACGGCATACACCTGCTTCACCGTGGCGCGAGGGTTGTGGGTGGCATCAACGCTGTCGGAGAGCAGAGGCACGCAAGGCTGGTCGGCAGCCTGCTCATAACCAAACTGGAAGTAAGGCGCCAGCATCATGTAGTCGTAGGCACGGATGGTCCTCGCCGAAGCCATGTATGTGATAGCCGTCTTGTCCTGCGTATCGGCTGGATAAGACGATATAACCTGGTTGGCCACACCCATCTGCTTGTAAGGGATGACGTAGCGTATGTAAGGGTTGGCGTAGTTGGCGTTGCGTGATGACAAATTGCTGCACACTGAGAACCAGTTGTAGTTGTTGTCACCGGCAGCCGCGTCGGCACCCTCAAGGTCGCCGGCGAGAAGCGCCATCACGAGACCGAAATCGTCGGGGCGCTGGCCCTTGCCCAAGCCGCTCGTGCCGCCCTTGCCAATGTAGTTGAACATGCCGTCGTAGGTGGCCTTCACACGCTCGGGAATAACCTCGTTGGTGGCAAGGCGCTGGTCGGCAGACAAATATTTGTTTCCCTCATACTCTTGCTCGTTGAGGTCGTTGCACGCCGTCAATGACAACACCGCGGCAGACGCCATGAGCAAGTATATCTTGTTTTTCTTCATTTGTTTTTCTTATTTTTAGTGTCGCCCCTGCCCGTGAGCCGGGGCGACAAACGAACATCGTGTTTAGAACGTCAGTTGGATGCCTGCGGTTACAGAGCGCATTGCCGGGTAACCACCGCCACCGATAAGGGCGGCACCAGAGGTGTAGCCACCTACGCCCATGTAGGTGCGTGGGTCGAGACCTTTGCGGGCACTGACGAGGAAGAGGTTCTCAGCCGTGACATACACGCGGATGTTGTTGATATATATGCGCTGCACGAGCTGCTTGGGGAAGGTGTAGCCAAACGACACGTTGTTGAGGTTGAGATAGTCGGAGCTTGCCAAGTAGGTGTCGACAGATGTCTGGCCAAGGTTGCCGGCATCAGCGGCAGCCGTAGACAACACGGGGATGTTGCTGTTCGGGTTGGAAACGGCATCCCAGCCCTTGAGCACGTCCTTGTGCAAGGTGTAACCGCCATTGCTCACAACGGTCATATACTGCTGGTACATACCGTCGTAGACCTTGCCGCCAAGCTGATAAGAGAACTGGAAGCCGAAGTCGAACTGGCCGAGGTTCTCAGGAGCCCACGTGAGGTTGAAGCCGAAACCGCCATAAACCGACGGGTTCACGTCGCCGAGGTCGTACTGCGTGGCAGCGGCCGCGTCGTTTGTCGTGGTCTGGCCAGTGACGTTGCCATCGGCATCGGTCACGTCCTTATAGAAGAGAGGCTGGCCGTTTGTCTTGTCGACACCAGCCGACTTGAGCATGTAAGCCTCGTAGATGCTGCCGCCAATGCGCAGGATGCTGCTGGTGCCCTTGATGCCGTTCTCCTTGACACTTGGGTCGAGGTCGGTAATCTTGTTCTTGAAGTGGGTGAGGTTGAAGTTTCCGCTCAGAGTAAGGTTGCGGGTCTTGATGATGTCGCCGTTGACGGTGAACTCAATACCCTCGTTAACCATCTCGCCAACGTTGGCAGGATAAGTGGCGACGGCAGAACCTGACGACAGAGGAAGGCTCTTCATGTAGAGCAGGTCGGATGTCGTCTTGTGGAAGTAGTCGATGCTACCGTTCAAGCGGTTGTTGAACAAGGCGAAGTCGGCACCGAAGTTCCACTCGCCGCTCTTCTCCCATGTAAGCTCGGAGTTGCCGCGGAACACCTGGATGGAGCTGTAGCTGCCCTGCTCGCCATCCTTGCCCTCGGTATAGGAAATCTGGTAGAAGTCTGACCAAGGATGGAAACGGAAGTCGTCGCGGGCGAGGTTCTCGCCAGAGTCCATGTTGTCGTTACCCTGCACGCCATAGCTCAGCTTGAGCTTCAAGAGGTTGACCCAATCGGCCTTGAACCACTTCTCCTTGTTGATCTGCCATCCGGCTGATGCCGACCAGAACGTACCCCAACGATGACCAGGGGCGAAGATTGAGCTGCCGTCGCGACGGAGGGAGACCTCGCCGAAGTAGCGCTCTGCATAGTTGTAGTCGCCACGGAAGAAGTAACCGTCGCGCACCAAGCGGTCGGTGTATGAGTTCACGTTCATGTTGGCGCGGCCATAGGCGTTGCCAAGCTCGGCGATGAACGGGTCGAAGAGGTGGTCGTTCTGTCCGTAGAGCACCGACTCCTTATAATAGTAGTGCTCGTAACCAGCGAGGAGGTTCACCGCGTGCTTGCCAAACTGCTTGTCGTAGTTGGCGGTGTAAATCTGGTTGGTTGAGAAGTTGCGAGTGGTTTCTACAAAAGCCGAACCATCAACGCTTGAGTTGTTGGAGAAACGGCTGTTGAGGTAGTTGTACTGGCCTGTGCGGTTGAAGAGCGTGAAGTTGGCGGCGAGGTTCAATCCATCCACAGGAGTGATGGTCATCACCCAGTTGCCACGGAACTGGTCGAAGTCGGCGTTCTTCTTGTCATACTCGTTGTTGGCCATGGCGTTACCGGTCATCGCCGGACGCTTGAAGTTGGTCTGGTTCATGTCGAACGTGGGTCCGCCAATCTCGTTTTTCACGATGTTGCCGTTGGCATCGCGCACGTACATCGGGTAGATAGGCGCGATCTTGTTGGCAATGTCGTAGAGGTTGCCGCTTGAGCCATACTCGTCAGCGTTGAAAGCAGGGCGCTGTGTCTTGATATGGGTGTAGTCGAGGTTGGCTGCCATCTTGAGCCAGCTCTTTGCCTGATACTCCACGTTGCTGCGCGCGGTGAAACGCTCGAAGTTGGAGTTCTTCACCGAGCCACCGTCCTTGAGGTAGCCAAGGTTGTTGTAATAAGACACCTTGTCGGAGCTACCGTTCATGCCGAGGTTGTATTCCTGGCGGAAGGCTGAGTTGTTGATTGCCTTGTAGTAGTCGTCTGGCTGATATGTGTACTCACCATCAGAGTAGCCAAGCTTGGCGTTAGGGTTGAGCTTGAAGTTGGTGCCGATGAGGTTCTCGCCAGCGGGCAGTGTGTAGACCTTGTAGCCAAGGCCGCCGTTAGTCTCGTTGTAGAGGTTGTTGGCGGCGAAGTTGTAAGCCTCCTCGGCAGTCTTGCCGTGGAGATACTGTGAGTTGTACATGGCCTTGAACCAAGTCTCGTAATACTGACCCGGGTCGGTAATCACGTCGTAGCGAGGCACCTCACGATGGTTAGAGCCAAGCTTGGTGTCGAAAGTGATACGTGCGGCACCGGCACCACGACTCTTCTTGGTCGTGATGATGACCACGCCATTGGAACCACGCGCGCCGTAGATGGCAGCGGAGGCGGCATCCTTCAAGACGGTCATCTCCTGGATGTCGGCAGGGTTGATGGCGGCGATGTCGCCATCGTAAGGAGCGCCGTCTACGATATAGAGGGGCTCTGTGCTCGCGCTCATTGAGCCAATACCGCGGATGCGAATCTTAGGCGTGGCGCCTGGCTCACCGCTCTCGGTCTGGAGCTGCACGCCAGCCACGCTACCCGTCAAGGCCTGTGTGGCGTTGGAAACGATGTGCTTGGAAATGTCGTCGGCCTTCATCTCGCCGGCCGCGCCGGTGAACGATGAACGCTTCTGCGTGCCGTAAGCCACGACAACGACATCGTCGAGGGTGTGCTGGTCGGCAATCAAGGTTATCCTGACATTCTGACCGCCCTTCACGGTAGCTTCCTTCATGCCGAGGTAGCTCACCGTGAGCTTGGAGTTAGCGGGTGCGGAGATGGAGAAGTGTCCATCAATGTCGGTCACGGCGCCAGTCTTGGTGCCATCGACTCTTACCGCCGCTCCCACTATTGGGTCACCGTTCTCGTCAACGACAGTACCGGAGACCGTGGATTGTGCCAGTGCCACTCCCGTCATCAGGAACAGACCGGCTAAAAGCATCGTAAGTCTTTTTACCATAAAAACTCTCTGTTTTAAAATAATAATATATATTGTTGTTCTATTCTCTCTCTTCCCTGCCCCCGATATGCACGCACACCTCGGGGGCGGAGGTGGGTAAAATTCTGTTCTCCTAAAAACCTAAAAACCTTTAATCTTTTTTTAAGATGGAATGCAAAATTAACAAGTTTATCGCAAGCGACAAAGAAAATTAAAAGAAACTTTCTTTTTTTAACATGCAATCCTGCAATTTGTTGCAAAAAGTAAGATAAAAGGACAAAAAAGCGCAACAATTCTCACATTTAAGCCATTTGGTGGTACCCATGCGCTATCTTCCTAAGTCATCGTGGAGCTTTATTGCCAGGCTTCAACCTTATGAGGATAGGTCTTGTACGGCCCGGCTATTGTTTCGCCTTGTTTCATATAAGACTCTTCCTGAATTTGGAGTGATGGGTTACGTAAAGAAGGCAATACGGCATTGTGTTAATCCACGACAAGCGACATGCACGCGCGCGGAAATGTAAAATATTATTGCCAAAATTTAACACTTGGAAACAGGTGCATTTAGAGCGGAAAAAGGGTAGCCTTCCACCTCTTGGCAACACCGTCAGCCGGTTTTCTGCCATAAATTTTTGCCGTTACGGCGTTATCGCGTCGCGATTACACTGTAACGGCAACGCGATTGCACCGTAACGGCGATGCGATTACACCGTAACGGAATAAGAAGCAGCGCGAGTTATATGCTGCCAGAGCCATACCTCTTGATTTTATCACTTAGGAATTTCTTTAGGCCTTTGTCTTCAAGCACGTCGATGTGGTCGTAAAGGCCAAGTATGAACCGGGCTGTGGCATCGTAAGTGGCCACGTCGGTCTCGAAGAGCCAATGGGTGTCGTCGTCGGGACGAATCATGCGCAAGGAATGGGGATACTCTTCTTGCATGAAGTTGCAAGAAGACACGTCGAGGCGCAACACCACATGATGGCGCACCTCGCCGCTGTACATGAACATGTCGGTAAAGGCATTGCGGTGCTTATTGGTGTTCTCCCATTCCTTATCGAGAATCTCCACGATGCTTATCCTCGAAATCTTAAACGTCTTGTTCCTGCCCGACTCGACCTCGTAAGCCCTGACATCCGTATCCTCGCCAAGAAACATGAACGGCTCCACCAGCCTGTCTCTCACCGTAAGACTGTTTGACGAGGCGTAATTGTGAAGCACCACGCACTTGTGGTCTTTAATGGCTTTCTGAAGAAGCAGGTAGTTGGTGTATGGGCCATAGTTCTTCTCACTGCCTCCAAGCACGTCGAAATGGTAGAAACGCTTGAACTTCAACATTATCTTGGCTGCCATGGGGTTGTCCATGTCTTTCCCGATAAGCATCCTGTAAAGGAAAAACGCCTGGTCAACATTCAGGTTTACTGACTCGTTGATGTCCCTGAAGAATGGCGACGCGGCGTCGAGGTTGTATCCTAACTTGTTGTGGTTGACAAAAAAACCGTAGGCAGACAACGCCTTTATGACATAATAGGCGTTGCGGAGGCTCGTGCCAAGAACCTTGGCAATGTCGGGAGCCGAGAGAATCCTGTCGCCGGAGATGGCGCGAATGACGTCAAGCCAACGAAAGAACGACTTGGCGGTATCGTTGTTTCCATTTGCCATCGCTTATTCGAATTTCAGTTCAAGCTGTCGGTCGCCATAGAGGTTGTAGCTCCTGCGGTGATACTTCGTTATGCCATGCTCGGCTATCGCCGCGCGATGGTCTTTCGTGGGATAACCCTTGTTCTTCTTCCATTTGTAAACGGGGAACTCCTCGTCAAGCCGGTTCATGTAGTCGTCTCGATAGGTCTTCGCCAATATCGACGCGGCGGCTATGGCCTGATATTTGGCATCGCCATGCACGATGCAAGCGTAGGGGAGTGAAGAGTGAGGAGTGAAGAGTGAAGAATCAGCATGCCGCGAATGGGGAATCCTTGGCATGGGATCGAACCTGTTGCCGTCAATGATGAGTGCCTGGGGCCTTACGCCCAAGGCGGCTATGGCTCGGTGCATGGCGAGGAAAGAGGCATGAAGAATGTTAATCTCGTCAATCTCCTCGGGCGACACAATGCCTACCGCCCACGCCACGGCATCGCGCTGTATCTGCTCGCGAAGGGCGTAGCGACGCTTCTCTGTCAACTTCTTGGAGTCGTTGAGCTCTGGATTGTCGTAGTCGGGCGGCAGGATGACGGCTGCCGCATAAACGCTGCCAGCCAAGCAACCACGCCCAGCCTCATCGCACCCTGCCTCAATCAGGTCTTTATAATAGTGTGGCGATAGTTTTCCCATATCTTGATTGGCAAACTAAAAATTATCAAAGTCATTCCGCTTCATTATCAAAGGATAACGCTCTGGATGCCTAAGACTGTCTATTTCCAAATCAACGTCCAAATCTGGCCAGCAAATAGCATCCCGGCCTTCTAAACGGACATTAAGTACATTGCGAATGGAAGCGTCTTTCATCCATGGAATACGATTATATGAAAGGAAATAGTCGTTTCCCTTAACGCTTATCATTATTCCTTGCGAGTTAATCATTAACACGCTTACCAATGTGCCTGATGAACTTTGATTTAAACTCGTCTGCATACGCCGATATTACTCTTTTAATTTCAGATAACTCACTTGAATTATATCCATAATTTTCAGCCAACTCTATCTTTGGCTCAAGCCAGAATTTAGCTTCCTTTTCTGCTTTTACGACATGGACATGCATTCTCTGTTCCTCATTTGAGAATATCTTAAATACATAGCCATTGCAACGATGAAAGACTGGACTCATATTCAGAACATCTTGCTGACCCGCTCTATTCCTTCGGCAAGCACGTCAATCTCATGCTTGGTATTGTAAAGGGCAAAAGAAGCGCGAACAGTGCCAAGGACACCAAGCCTATCCATGAGCGGTTGGGCGCAATGGTGCCCCGTGCGCACGGCAATGCCGAGCTGGTCGAGAAGCGTGCCCATGTCCATGTGGTGGATGTTGCCCACGTTGAAACTCACCACGGCATCGTGGGAATGGAGCTGATCGTGAGGTCCGTAGATATGCATGCCGTCAATGGCGGAGAGACGCTGGAGGGCATAGGCCGTGAGCTCACGCTCGTGACGCTCTATGTTGTCCATGCCGAGACGCTCCATGTAATCTATGGCGATGGCAAGACCGTGAGTGGCTATGTAGTCGGGCGTGCCAGCCTCAAACTTCAATGGCGGTTTCTCAAAGGTGGTCTTCTCGAAGCTCACGTGGTCTATCATCTCGCCTCCGCCTTGATAAGGCGGTCGAGCCACTCCTCCTTGCCATAGAGCACGCCGATGCCAGTGGGACCATACATCTTGTGACCGCTGCAAACATAGAAATCGCAACCGAGTTTCTGAACGTCAACCTTCATGTGTGGCGCGCTTTGCGCTCCGTCAACAACACAGGGCACTCCGTTGTCGTGGGCTATCCTGACAATATCCTCTATAGGATTGATTGTGCCAAGGACATTGCTGACATGAGCCACGCTCACTATCTTGGTCTTCTCATTGAAAAGACTCTTATAGGCTTCCATGTCGAGAATGCCGTTGTCGCTCATTGGTATGACGCGGAGCTTTATGCCCTTGCGTCGTGCCGCCAACTGCCAAGGCACGATGTTGGAGTGATGCTCCATGGTAGACACAATAACCTCATCGCCTGGCTCCATCATCGCCTCGGTAAACGTAGAGGCAATAAGGTTCAAGCCCTCGGTGGTGCCACGGGTGAACACTATCTCCGACGTGCTTTCAGCGTTGAGGAAGCGCCTCACCGTCTCGCGGGCCTGCTCATGGAGCTCAGTGGCTTGAACGCTGAGGTAATGAACGCCACGGTGCACATTAGCATTTTCGTTGAGATACTCGTCGCGCATGGCATCGAGAACGCACAACGGCTTCTGCGTCGTGGCGGCATTGTCAAGATAGACAAGCGGCTTATCGTGAACCTTGCGGCTCAATATCGGGAAATCCTCCCGTATCTTTTCTATGTCGTACATCGTTATGCCTTTCTTTCTAACAGGGTTAAACCTTTACTTGCAAATCTTGCAATTGGAGCATTTGCCAAGCTCGCCACGGAAACGCTTCTCAACCAACTGGTGGAGACGGTCGCGCAGCGGCTCAAGTTTTATCTGGTCTATCACCTCGCCTATGAACGCGAATTCCAACAGGAGCTTAGCCTCATGCTCGTCGATGCCACGCTGCTGCATGTAGAACATGGCGGCATCGTTGAGCTGTCCCACCGTAGAGCCGTGCGAGCACTTCACGTCGTCGGCATAAATCTCAAGCATGGGTTGGGTGTACATTCTCGCTCTCTTTGTCATGACGAGGTTCTGGTTGCGCTCGTCGGATGTCGTCTTTTGGGAATCGTGGCGCACGAGCACGCGACCGGCGAACGCGCCGATGGCGTCATCATCGACGACATACTTGTACAATTCGTGCGAATCGCAATGGCCCACCTGATGGTCTATCAAGGTGTTGTTGTCCACGTGCTGGCTCTTGTCGGCAATGACACAGCCGTTGCACCAGCACTCGGCCCCCTCGCCCTTGAACACGAGGTCGAGACGGTTGCGGGTGATGCCGTTGCGCAGGGTTATTACGTTGTGGTTGACCCTGCTGTTGGCTTGCTGCTCTATATAGACATTGCTCACGCGCGTGTTCTTGTCGTGGGTCTCCTCCAGGCAGTAAAGGTCGAGGCTTGCGTTCTCGCCCACGTATGCCTCTATCACCTGCGTGCCAAGGAAGTTGCGGTCGTCGGCCGAGTCGTCGCAGAAGAGGAGCTTGGCCTCAGCGCCCTCGTCCATGACGATGAGCACGCGGCGGTTGACCATGAGGTCGACGTCGGAGCGCAGGATGTTGACCACCTGGATGGCGCGGTCGACCTTCACGTTCTTGCCCACATGGATAAAGAGCCCATCCTCGGCAAGCATGGTGTTGAGCGCGGTCACGGCGTCTTCCGACGTCTTGGCAATCTGGCCGTAATATTTCCCTACCAATTCGGGTCGCTCGTCGGCGGCGTCCTTCAGGCTCATCACCTCCACGCCCTCGGGCAAGCCCACCTTGGGCAACGCCTTCTTGTAGAAGCTGTCGTTGACGACGAAATAGAGCGACGTGGAAAGGTTGGGCACGTCGCAACTGAAGACGCTATATGGATTCACTGGGAACTCCACGCGGTTGACGTTCACCCCATAGTCGGGGGCGAACAGCTTCTCCATGCTGGTATACTTGTATCGCTCTACCTTGCGTGAGGGGAAGCCTTGACGCTTGAAATCCTCGAAGGCGGTGTCGCGCACGGCGTTCATCACGGCCGAGGAGTGGGCGTTTAGCATGTCGCGTGCCTGGGTGTAAAGCTCTATGTATTGTTTTTCACTACTCATGACCTTCTCCTCACTTTCCGTATTTCTCGTCGGCCTCTTCCTTTATCCAGTCGTAGCCGCGCTTCTCTATCTCCTTCGACAGCTCCGGGCCTTCGGTCTTGACTATGCGGCCATTGTAGAGCACATGCACCACCTGTGGCTTTATCATGTCGAGCAGGCGCTCATAGTGGGTGATGACGATTATCGACTTTTCTGGTGTGAACAGCTTATTCACGCCCTCGGCCACGATGCGCATGGCGTCTACGTCAAGGCCGGAGTCGGTCTCGTCGAGGATGGTGAACTTGGGGTCGAGCATGGCCATCTGGAATATCTCGTTGCGCTTTTTCTCGCCACCGGAGAAGCCCTCGTTGACCGAGCGGCGCGACAGTTTCGGGTCGAGGCCTACGAGCTCACGTTTCTCTTTCATCAGTTTCATGAAGTCGGCAGCCTTCAAAGGCTCCTTGCCCTCATACTCACGCTTGGCGTTGACGGCGGCCTTCATGAAGTTGACCATCGACACTCCAGGTATCTCCACGGGATACTGGAACGAGAGGAACAAGCCGGCGCGCGCCCTGTCCTCTGGCTTCATATCCAGAAGGTTCTTGCCGTTGAAGATAGCCTCGCCCTCGGTCACGGTGTAAAGGGGGTTGCCCGTGAGCACAGCGCTCAAGGTCGACTTACCGGAACCGTTTGGTCCCATGATAGCATGTATCTCACCGTCGTTGATAGTCAGGTTGATACCTTTCAATATTTCTTTGCCTGCAATAGTAGCATGCAGATTCTTAACCTCTAACATATTTTTATTAATAAAACAAATTCCATAACAGTCCGCGCGTGTCACCCTTGGTCCACTTGAATGGGAAAGTGAGCTTCAGTCCGATGGTGAGCACGTGGCGGTGCAATTGTCCATGATAGCTTGACTCCTTTCCTGTTCCGCCCTCCGTGTATCTGACGTGATAGGGAGAAGCCAGACCAAAACGATAACCGTATTCCACTTGCAGCACTATGCTTGAGAAGAGCCTGACATCAACTCCCGCCATCGGTCCTACGCTGAAACGCGGTTCTCTCACCGTGCCCTTTGCCTCATACGAATACTGCTTGTCTACTTTGCTGTAACCTGGCGACACTGAGGCATCCATGCTGAAATCGCCTCGGTCGCAGTTGTACGCCCACAAGACATCCATGCCGAGATATGGCACGACTGGCCAATCCCCAGGGGCGGGATACCACCGTCCGCCAAGCATGAGCTGACTGAGGTCTGCGCTTGCGTCACCTTTCAGGAAAGTGAGTTCCTCATGCTCATAGCCTGCCTTCAAGCTGAAGTTTGTCTTGGGCAGGTAGTATTCCACATGCAACTTTGTCAATAACCCCGAACATGACGTGGAAAGCGCACGCAATCTTGGCACGCTGCCGTCAGGCGAAGATGCCTTGCTTGTGATATTGCCGCCCACCTGACCGTCTATGGCCCAACGCGGAGAACTGTCTTCGTCTTGAGCCACCGCACTTAGGCTCACCAGCAGGAAGAGTGTTGTCAATATGGTTGAAAGGCGATACATGGCTGCTTATCTCAGTTTTACCCCACGGTTCCCTCAAGCGACACGCTCAGGAGCTTTTGCGCCTCAACAGCGAATTCCATGGGCAGCTTGTTGAGCACGTCCTTGGCATAACCGTTGACAATCAACCCGACAGCCTCCTCCGTGGGTATGCCACGCTGGTTGCAATAGAAGAGTTGGTCTTCGGATATCTTCGACGTGGTGGCCTCGTGCTCCACCACCGCCGTGTCGTTGTGGATGTCCATGTATGGGAAGGTGTGGGCACCGCAATCGCTGCCCAAGAGCAACGAGTCGCACGAGCTATAGTTGCGGGCATTGTCGGCATTCGACGTGGCACGCACCAATCCGCGATAGCTGTTCTGCGAATGGCCCGCGGATATGCCTTTTGATATGATGGTGCTCTTGGTGTTCTTGCCCATGTGGATCATCTTTGTGCCAGTGTCCGCCTCTTGGTAGTTGTTGGTCACTGCCACGCTGTAGAATTCGGCTTGGGAGTTGTCGCCACGCAACACGCAAGATGGGTATTTCCACGTGATGGCCGAGCCTGTCTCCACCTGTGTCCAGCTCAACTTGGAGTTGACGCCACGCAAGTCGCCTCGCTTTGTCACGAGATTCAGCACACCGCCCTTGCCGTGCTCGTCGCCAGGGTACCAGTTTTGCACTGTGGAGTATTTCACCTCGGCATTGTTGTTGACTATAATCTCCACGATGGCGGCATGGAGCTGGTTCTCGTCACGCATTGGGGCTGTGCATCCCTCAAGATAAGATACGTAAGCGTCGTCGTCGGCAATGATGAGCGTGCGCTCAAACTGTCCAGTGTTACGGGCGTTGATGCGGAAGTAGCTGCTCAGCTCCATGGGGCAACGCACGCCCTTGGGGATATAGACGAACGAGCCGTCGCTGAACACACAACTGTTCAATGCTGCATAGAAGTTGTCACGGTATGGGACAACCGTACCAAGATACTCACGCACCAAATCGGGATGTTCCTTGATGGCCTCGCCTATGCTGCAAAATACGATGCCCTTCTCGCGGAGCTTGTCCTTAAAGGTGGTCTTCACCGACACTGAGTCCATGATGGCATCCACGGCGGTGCCGCTCAATGCCAAGCGCTCCTCCAAGGGTATGCCGAGCTTGTCGAACGTCTTTTCGAGCTCAGGGTCTATCTCCTTGTTCTTGGGTTTCTTTGCCAATGGGTCGGCATAATAGGATATAGCCTGAAAGTCGATGGGTGGCACGTGTACGTGTCCCCAAGTGGGTTGCTTGAGCGTCTTCCAATAGCGGAACGCCTTGAGGCGAAAGTCGAGCATCCATTGCGGCTCGCCTTTCTTCTTGGATATGAGCCGCACGACATCCTCGTTCAGTCCCTTTTCTATTATGTCGGTATGCACGTCGGTGGTAAAGCCGTACTCGTATTTCTGCTCTGCCACTTGGCGCACGAAGGCATTTTTTGTATCTTTGTTTTCCATTTTCCTGTTCTGCTTTGCGTGGCATGCCACGCTGCCAAAAGAGCACAATGCACCCTCTCGCTTTAAAATGCAAAATTACGAATAATGCGGTTATTTCCGTAAGAATTAACGCTTTTTTTGTGGCAACCTAAAGCAGAGCTCCAAAAGGCAATTGGCTTTTATTCATGCACGCTCACCTTACGAACTATGGTGTATGGGGTAAAGTCGGTAGACAGATAATCTACTATCATAAGGTAATCGCCCCTTCTTGACGGGGTGCTAATGGTTTTCGGTGTGCCAGCTCCATAGTTTGCGATGGCAAGCGATGGCGTGTACATCACGCCTTTGCTCTTTATCGCCTCTGATCACAGATTTTCTCATAGAATCAAGTTTTTGATAAAAGTCGTTATTTAATAACAGGACTGTAAGTCAACTGTATTGACCGCAAATATAATGGTTTAATCTGAACATGCCAAGCTTCTTCATCTTAAAACATAATAAAAAAAATCGCTATGCCTTGTTTGTCGCAAAGCATAGCGGATTATACATATTATAAATAAAAGCTTACAGCTTCTGCTCCACCTCAATCTCGGTGAATGTCTCGATGATGTCACCCACCTGTATGTCGTTGTAGTTGACGAGCGAGATACCGCACTCCAGACCTGTGACGACCTCCTTCACGTCGTCCTTGTAACGCTTCAAGGCGGCGATAGCTGCGGTGTGGACCACGATTCCGTCGCGCACGACATGGGCCTTGTCCTTTGAGTGGACCTTGCCCTCGGTGACAAGTGCGCCGGCGATGGTGCCGACCTTGGAAATCTTGAACACCTGCTTGACCTCCACCTCGGCGGTGACAACCTCTTTCGTCACCTTGTCGAGCATGCCGACCATGGCGGCCTTGATGTCGTCGATGGCATCGTAGATGATTGAATAGGTGTTGATTTCCACGCCCTCGCGGTCGGCGAGCTTGCGCGCGTCGGCAGAAGGACGCACCTGGAAGCCCACGATGACGGCATCGGAAGCCGAGGCGAGCATGACGTCGTTTTCTGAAATCTGGCCCACGGCCTTGCTGATGACGTTGACCTGAACCTTCTCGGTAGAGAGCTTGAGGAATGAGTCGGACAAGGCCTCGATAGAACCGTCGGTATCACCCTTGACAATGATGTTGAGCTCGTGGAACTCGCCGCGCGCGATACGGTGCGAGATGTCGCCGAGGGTAAGGCGCTTCTGCGTTCGCAAGCCTTGCTCACGCTGCAGCTGCTCGCGCTTGTTGGCGATATCGCGCGCCTCCTGCTCAGTGTCTATCACGTGGAACTGGTCGCCGGCCGTCGGCGCGCCGTTGAGACCAAGCACGATGGTCGGCTCGGCCGGTTTCACGTTGTCGATGCGCTGGTTACGCTCGTTGAACAACGCCTTGACACGGCCCCAAGATGTACCCGCGAGCACGATGTCGCCCACGTGGAGCGTGCCGTTGCTCACGAGAACGGTCGACACGTAACCGCGGCCCTTGTCGAGCGACGACTCGATGACGGTACCCGTGGCCTTGCGGTTGGGGTTGGCCTTCAAGTCGAGCATGTCGGCCTCAAGCAGCACTTTCTCCATGAGGTCGTCCACGCCAACGCCCTTCTTGGCGCTGATCTCCTGGCACTGGTACTTACCGCCCCACTCCTCCACGAGGAGGTTCATGTTGGCAAGGTCCTCACGTATCCTGTCGGCATTGGCTCCCGGCTTGTCTATCTTGTTGATGGCGAACACCATTGGCACGCCTGCCGCCTGACAGTGGGCGATGGCCTCCTTGGTGGTAGGCATCACGGAGTCGTCGGCGGCGATGATGATGATGGCGATATCGGTGACCTGTGCGCCACGGGCACGCATGGCGGTGAAAGCCTCGTGTCCAGGGGTGTCGAGGAACGTCACCTTGCGGCCGTTCTTCAGCGTCACGCTGTAAGCGCCGATGTGCTGGGTGATGCCGCCAGCCTCGCCGGCGATGACGTTGGTGTTGCGTATATGGTCGAGCAGCGATGTCTTACCGTGGTCGACGTGACCCATGACCGTGACAATCGGGGCACGCTGCACGAGCTCGCTCTCGTCGTCTTCCTCCTCGCTGACGGCCTCTTGCACCTCAGCGCTCACATATTCGGTCTTGAAGCCGAACTCCTCTGCCACCATGTTGATGGTCTCGGCGTCGAGGCGCTGGTTGATGGAGGCCATGATGCCGATGCTCATCAGCGTGGAGATGACCTGCGTCACGGAGATGTTCATCATCGTGGCGAGCTCCGACACGGTAACAAACTCGGTGAGCTTTAGCACCTTGCTCTCCTTCTTCTCGGCGCGTGCCTCAGCGTTGAGCTTCTCCTGCACGGCCTCGCGCTTCTCCTTGCGGTATTTGGCGCCCTTCTTGTTCTGGCTCTTGCTTGTCAGGCGTGCCAACGTCTCCTTTACCTGGCGTGCCACGTCCTCGTCGTTGACCTCAGCGGGCTTGTTGTCGCGGTTGCGGTTCTTCTTTTTCTTGCCGTTCCCGTTCTTGTTCCCGGTCTGCTGGTTGGCGGCGGCGTTGATGTCCACCTTGTTGTTGTTTATGCGCTCGCGCTTGCCGCGGTTGTTGGCGTTGGCGTTGTTGCCACCGTTCTGCTGGCGCTGGCGCTCACGCTGCCTCTCCGCGCGCGACTTCTTCTTTGGCCTTGTGCTTGAGTTGATGGTGCTCAGGTCTATCTTGCCGAGCACCGTCACCTTTGGCGTGTCGTCGATGCGCGTCTCCGTCTTCGTGCGGAATATTTCCGTACCCTTCTTGGCGTCCTTGGAAGGCCGTGTCACCTCTGCCACCTTCACCGCGTTGGGCTTCTGTATTACTTGATGCTGCTTCGGCATTGGCTTCTTGTCGGCGGGCTTGGCGTCTTTCGCGCGTGGAGCCTGTGGCGCTGGCTGTGGCGCGGAAGGCTTCACGACAGGTTTCTCGGCCGCGGCCTTCTCTGGAGCGGCCACGGGCTTCTTCGCCTCTGCAGGCTTGGCGTCGGCTTGCTTTGGGGCGGCAGGCTCCGGCTTGGCAGCCTCCACCTTCTTTGGCTCCACCTTGGCGGCCTTAGGCTCCTCCGCCTTGGCTTCCGGCTTCTTGTTGGCAGCCTCTTCCTTCACGGCGGCAGCCTCTACCTTCTGACTGACGGCAGCAGTCTCAGGCTTGGTTGATTTCTTCTCAGGAGATGCATCAGACTTGATTTCCACAGGGCGTTTTCCCACGCTGTCGAGGTCTATCTTCCCCAGCGGCGTGTACTTCTGGTGTCCACCCAATTCCAGGCCACTGTCGACGCGGCGCTTGGAGTTGTCTCGGTCTTTCTTCTTCTCAGGCTTCTTGAAGAGCTGCTCTGCCTTTTCCTTGACAGCAGCATCCTTCTTGAATGCCTCAACGAGGGCGGCGTATTGCTTGTCGTTGAGCTTGAAGTTAAGGTCGTCCTTGACCTCTCCAAGCCCCTCGGCCCTCTTTTGCAGGAAGCCAACTGCCGTTTGGCGTCCTATGTTCAGTTCACGTAATGCTTTGTTTAATCTGATGCTCATATAAAATATTTACCTTCTTTATTCAAATTCCTTTTTCAACACTTCCAACACATGGTCCACGGTCTCTTCCTCAAGGTCGGCCTTCTCTACCAGCATCTCACGAGGAGCGTCGAGAACCTCGCGCGCCGTCTGCGGGCCAACGGCCTTGATGGCATCGATAATCCACTGGTCAATCTCGTCGTTGAACTGGTCGAGATACACGTCGTCGAGCTGGCCTTCCTCGTCGCCGTCGGTAACGACACGGAACACGTCGATGGTATATTCCGTCAGCATGGAAGCGAGCTTGATGTTCATTCCGCTGCGGCCGATGGCGAGGCTCACCTGGTCGGGCTGCAGATAGACGCTTGCCTTATGCTCCTCCTCGTCGAGCTTTATCTCCGTCACCTGTGCCGGGCTCAACGCGCGCTGTATGAAGAGCTTGGTGTTGGCCGACCAGTTGACCACGTCGATGTTCTCGTTGTCGAGCTCTCTCACGATGCCATGCACACGGCTGCCATGCACGCCCACGCAGGCTCCCACCGGGTCGATGCGGTCGTCGTAGCTCTCCACGGCAATCTTGGCGCGCTCACCCGGCATGCGGGCTATCTTCTTGATGGAGATAAGGCCATCCTGAATCTCAGGCACCTCGTTCTCGAGCAGGCGCTGGAGGAACGTCGGGCTCGTACGGGAGAGTATGATGCGAGGGTTGTTGTTCTCGTTGTCCACGCGCTCGATGACGCACCTCACGGTCTCGCCCTTGCGGTAAACGTCGGCGGGTATCTGCTCGCTCTTGGGGAGGTGAAGCTCGTTGTTGTCGTCGTCGACGAGGAGCACCTCGCGCTTCCACACTTGGTAAACCTCGGCAGAGATGAGCTTGCCCACCCTGTCCTTATATTTATTGTAGAGGGCGTCGTGCTCAAGCTCGAGAATCTTGCTGGCAAGGGTCTGGCGAAGGGTAAGGATGGCACGGCGGCCAAACTTGGCGAAGTCGACGGCCTCGGACACTTCCTCGCCGACCTCATAGTCGGTGTCTATCTTCTGCGCGTCGGCAAGGCTAATCTCCTTGTTCTCGTCGGCCACCTCGCCGTTGGCCACGACGATGCGGTTGCGGTAAATCTCAAAGTCGCCCTTGTCGGGGTTCACGATGACGTCAAAGTTCTCGTCCGAACCAAAGATTTTGGCAAGCACATTGCGGAAGCTTTCCTCAAGCACGCTCACGAGCGTAGTGCGGTCTATGTGTTTTGTATCCTGAAACTCACGGAAAGAACCCATCATGTTCACCTGCTCGTCGTCAATCTTTTTTGCTGGCATAGCTGTATTGTCTTTTTTATTTTGTTTTTATTTGAAGTTTATCAAGTATTTGGTGTATTTCACCGTATCCATGTTGAAGTCGTGGTCCACGTCCATCATCACGGGGCGCTTCTTGCCCTCCACTTTCACCTTCTCGCTCACGGTGACGATGAAGTCGCGCCCGCTGACGCTCTTGAGCACGCCACGGGTCTTCTTGCCATCGGCATCGAGCACCTCGACGGGCTCGCCAACGAAAATCTCATATTGGCGCGCCACCTTGAAAGGCTGGCCGAGACCAGCCGAGCCCACCTCGAGCTCATAGTCTTCCTCGTCCCTGTTGAGATGGTCTTCGATGTATTGGCTCAGCTTGGCGCAATCCTCTATCCAGACACCATCAGCATGGTCTATCTCGACGGTAATCTTGTCATCGGGGCTGATGTTTAGGTCCACAAGGAAATACTCCTTGTCCTTTAGCCACTCTTCTACTAATGCTTTTACGACGTTCTTGTCTATCATGTATTGAAGTTATAAAAAAATGAGGAACTCGCCTTGGGAGTCCCTCATTCCACTGAACGCTGCAAAGTTACACATTTTTTCGCGTTCCCGCAAGTATTAAGCCGTTCTTTTTCGTGGCACTATTTAGATTTTTATCTTTTTACAGATATTAATAAATGATAAAAAAATAATAAGTTTGCGTTTGCTTTTTTGCAACTCAAAACTAAATTTGTTATATTTGCAATAATTTGAAAATAAGGTGCCTAATTTAATAACAAAATAACTTTATATGCTTTGGAATATATTACTTTTATTTTTATGTCTTGTGGTAATATACTCATTATTGGCAAATGTTTACTATATCACAGCGCAACTTCATCGGAAAGAGTATAAAGGGGCTGCAATAAATTTCACATTGCTTGTTCTCCAAATATTGATATTGATATTTATCCTTAGACCAAAAGAGATGCTTAAAAGCCTTGTGGAATTTTTCGGTTACCTTGTGGAATTTTTCGGTTAAACTCCACTGCAAACGGCGCGGCGTACCAAAAAAACGCCACGGTTTGGTATTCGCAGTACCACACCGTGGTATTCACAGTACCACGCCGTGGTATTCACAGTACCACACCGTGGTATTCGCAGTACCACGCCATGGTATTCGCAGTACCACGCCGTGGTATTCTCATCATATCTCCATGGCCACGCCGCCACCCGGCGCGAGATGCACGGTCACCTTGCCGTCGGCAGGTATGGTGACGGTAGTCTTCTCATAGTCTTGGGCGAACTTCTCGGCGTTGGCCCCGTCCTTGAACACCACGGCCGTCTTTCCCGCCACTTTCAATGGCGTGAGGTCGAGCGTGAGGTCGCGAGGGGTCCAGTTGGTCAACGCGCCGACATACCACTTGCCGCCGGCGCGACGGGCCACCGCCACATACTCTCCCACCTCGCTCTTCAAGGCCACCGTCTCTTCCCAGACAGTGGGTATTTTAGCGATGAAATCGGTACTTTCCGGCTCTTCGTCGTAGTGGGTAGGACTGTCGCAAAGCATGTTGAGAGGCGAGAGGAAGACCACGTATTCGGCAAGCTGATGGCAGCGTGTGCCCTGGCTCATCGGCTCGGAGTTTGACGGGCGGTAGGTCGAGCGCGTGCCGTTGAGCATGGCCCCTTGGGTATAGTCCATTGGGCCGGCGAAGTTGCGGGCGAAAGGCACCGTGACATCATATTGCACCTGGTCGTATTTCTTCATCGTCGACCACTTGTTTTGCTCCTGGCCATTCACGCCCTCGAAGTTTATCACGTTGGGCCACGTCCTCGTCAGTCCTGTCGGCGGACAGATGCCGTGGAAGTCGAGCACCTGCTTGTATTTGGCGCAGGTCTCTGCGGCCTTGTAGAGGAAGTTCATCACCTCCGCGTCGTTGCGGTTTATGAAATCGACCTTGTAGCCTTTCACGCCCATCGCCGCGTAGGTCTGGCACACCCGTTCCATGTCGCGGTCGAAAGCCTTGTAGCCAGCCCAGAGTATTATGCCCACGCCTTTCTGCTTGCCATAGTCGACGATGCCTTTCAAGTCAATCTCCGGCACCACCTGGAAGAGGTCGGCCTTCTTGTTCACCGCCCATCCCTCGTCGAGGATGACGTATTCTATGCCGTGCTTGGCGGCGAAGTCGATATAATGTTTATAGGTCTGGGTGTTTATGCCAGCCTTGAACGGTACCTTATACAGTCCCCAGTCGTTCCACCAGTCCCATGCCACCTTTCCGGGCTTCACCCATGAGGCGTCGGCCAAGCGCGATGGCGAGGCGAGGCGGAACACCATGTCGTTGTCGAGGATGTCCTTGTCTTCCGCCGACACGCTTATTATGCGCCACGGGAACTTCTGTTTTGGCTTTGCCAAGGCGATATAATCCTCCGTCTCGGTGACCATCTGTTCCAGCTCGTTGTGTCCGCCTTGCTTCACGGTCTTGGGACAAGGCGCGAAGACGGCATCCATGCCATTCTCCTTGGCTCCCTTCTCAACGAACATGCCGGGATAGTTCTCCACGTCGCTCTCCGCCACCACGACCTTCACGCCATTGTCCGCCTTGACTATATATGGCAAGAAGATGAGCTGTCCGTCTCTCAGTTCAGAGAGGCAAGCAGACGTGTAGTTGTTCTCAAACGAGTTGTGCAGTTGTTTCTTTACGTCACCCTTCTCGCGCACATAGGGCACAAGGGTCTCCAAGTCGGCTGGATAGTTCATGTCGGCCTGCTCAGCCACGATTTTCAACGATTTCATCGAGCCTGACACGAACCGATAAGCCACGCCCTCGTCGTAGGCGCGAAACACTATTGAGAAGCCGTCGAACGCGAGCGTCAGCTCGTTGCAGCGGTCGGCTACCACGGCCTTCTTATAGTTCTGCGCGCTGATGGTCTCGTTGCGCGCCACCTTTGTCGCCTTTCTCAGCTTTGACCCCACTCCCCATCGGTCACCGGAGCCGACGGTCATGGAGATTTGCGACGGCGCAAGCAGCCGCGTGCCGTTGTAGGTCACTTGATAAGTGATGGCTTTATCAACATTTACCAACGCCTTCAGCTTGCCATTAGGCGAGGCCAAAGTAAAATTCTTGGCTATGGCATTGGAGCAAAACATAAGCAGCAATGCGCAAACATACAATAAATGGTTCATTGTGAAATTAGGTTTGGTTATCTGGCTACAAAGGTAGGTCATAATTTCCAAACAAGCCTTGTTTTTCATAAAAATATCCTTTCTTTTTTCTCATTTACCATCCAAACCTTTGTAATTTTGCAACCAACAAACAGCACCAAAAGCATGAACACGATACACATGTCTCACATTGCCCGTCTGAAATGGCGTCACTGGCTGCTCATCACCCTGCTCGCCATCGTCACCGTCGTCAGGTCGAGCCACAGTTTGGGCCTTGCCTATACCACAAAAGTCTACCCCGTCATCGGCGGTCTGCTATCGCCCCTTTCCGGCTCCGTGCCTTTTGCCTTAGGCGACGTCTTCATAGCCTTGAGCATCGCCTGGGTCTTGCTCTATCCCGTCTATGAATTGGCATTGCGCAAGAGGCTCGCCAAGAGGTTCATCATCCTGAGGCCGAGAAACGGGCAATACAAGAAGAAACTGGCAGTCGTGGCAAGGGCCGGCGAATATCTCTTGTGGGTTTATGCATGGTTCTACATGGCCTGGGGGCTGAACTATTCACAACCCAACATCTATCGAAGGATAGGCATGAGACCAATGGAGGTAAACAAGGCAAGGCTCAAGGCTTTCGCATATCAGTATGCTGACAGCATCAACAAGTTGAGTAAATGGATTAGCGTGGAAAGTGAAATATCAACTTACCTGAGCAAAGGGGAAAGGATGAGAAGCGAAGGGGCCATACTTAATGAATATCACAAGATGAGCGGTTTCGGCATCAATGTTCCATTCAACCATCATCCACACGCCAAGACGATGGTGTTCTCATGGCTCAGCTCGATGGCTGGCGTTACTGGCAGCATGGGGCCATTCTTCTGTGAGTTCACCCTTAATAGCGACATCCGTCCCCACGAGTACCCTGCCACATACGCCCATGAGTTTGCCCACTTCCTCGGCGTGGCCAACGAGGGCGAGGCAAACTTCTACAGCTACTTGGCATGCACCGCCTCGGCAGACGAGGCGGTGCGGTTCAGTGGTTATTACAGCATTTTCTTCCACGTCATCAACAATGTCTTCGACATTCTCGGCGAGAAGGAGGGCGATAAATACCTTCGGCACATCAGCCCAAGGGTCATCCTGCTCGCCAAGGGCGACCGCGGCTATTGGCTCAACAAGCGAAGCAAACTGCTCAACGCCGCCCAGGACTTGATGCTCGACATATATCTCCGAGGCAACAACGTGTCGGGTGGAAGAAAGAGCTATTCCGGGGTCATTGGGCTTATCATGGCATGGGAAGAAAAGAAATCAGCCCAACGCCCCAGATGACAAGCGAAAGCAAGAAGGCTATCGCTTTGTCCAATCGTCCTTTACATAACTCTTCGGGAAAGACGTCCGCTCCTTTATGGCATCGTTTCCACGCTCACGTATCCATGTGTCAAACTCCCTCTTTCCTTCTTTCAACACTATGACGCGCGCGCCATTGGCAAGGTGGTTATACTCGGTGTTGCCGCCAGAGAAGCGTCCATAGGCCAAAAGGATGCCATGATACATGGCCGCGAAGTCGTTGTCGTGGTCGTGACCGCAAAAAACGCCCATTACATCGCCTTTTACACGCATGTTGACAAACAGGCCGGTGTTGAGCTTGGGAGAGCAAGGAGCCTCCATTCTCGTGCCATACATTATCACGCTTGGGTCTGACGTGGCCAAATAGTATTCGGGGAATGGTATATGGAAGAATGCCACTGCCGGCAGCGGTTGGCCACCATTCGCCTTGGTAAACGCGTCGCTTGACCTGCGATACCACTCCACCTGCTCGGGCGTGATAAAGGCATAGCCTTTCTCGCCTGCCAATTGCGTCCTGACATGATTATGCGAGTCGATACAGTAGATCACCGCCTCGGCGCGTTGGCCTTTGGCGTCTTTTATCGCAAGGGCATAGTCGGGCGACGGGTTGGAGCCGCGCTCCGGCATCACGTTGTTCTTTGCCTTGCGTATAATATCGTAGAGAGTGGCGTTAGGGAAGCCTTGCTCCTCATCGTGGTTCCCGAACAGCATCACGAAAGGCACTCCCTGCGCATCGATATGCGCCACGAGCCGCTTCATGGCCATGTCGCCAGGCTTGGAGTAGATGTTGTCGCCCGTGAAGACGGCCAACTGCGGTTTTTCCTTGGCCAGCACGTCGGTGATACACTGCAACGCGGCATCCGACCGCGGATCATCAAGCCGATAGTGCAAGTCGGTGAACTGCACGATTTTGAACTCGCCTCGCGCGTTGAACCGCAAGGCTTGCGCCTTGACCTCCACGAGAGGGGCAAGGCACAAGGCAATAAGCGCAAACAAGAAGTTTCTCATGATATGATGAATTGTGGTATCTACGGCTATTTCAAGAGCCACATGGTTTGGTTCCAGTCGTCAGAACCTGCAAACTGCCTTTCCACGGCTGCCTTCACGTTGTCGCTGTTGTGGTCGTACTCGTCTTGTGGGTACATCCAGCGCAGCGGCATCTTGTCGGTGGGCTCGTTACGGTTTGACAATGGGTTGACCGGCATTCGTGGCCAGCCGGTGCGCCGCCACTCATAATAGGCGTTGTAAGGCTGCTGCATGAAGGTGGCAAGATATTTCTGGACGATGATTTTCTCTATCTTGCCCTCGTCTGACGAAGGCAGGGCTACATTGGCGTTGTTCAAATAAGCGTCTATGTAACTGTCGTCGATAGACATGCCGTGATGATAGTCGGCATTGTCGGCGGTGTTGTCGGCCGTGAAACGCATCGCGGCCTTTATTCCGTCCGCGTAATACTGGCGCGCGTCGCCACTAACCAAGCCACGCACACACGCCTCTGCCAACACGAACTTCATCTCCGCGTAAGACAGCAACACGGAAGGCTCACCCACCACGTCGTTGGTATAGCGGTTGTTGGTCTGCGACACTTTCCCCTCGCCTACCGCCTTCTGTATGTCCTCCTCTGGCAACGTGGCCTCCACGCCTTCATAGGCGTCCCACGACGACGCGCTCATGCCACTCTTCACGGCATTGGGCGTTGGCTGGGCATAATAGAACAGCCGGCGGTCAGCGAAGGCCTTGAGCGTGTCGACCACTTCCGACGTTATCTGGATATACTGCATATAGTTGTTGCCCTCCTTGTAAAACTCCGGCTTCTGCCCGCTCTTGTCGGAATGCACAAGCTGCAGGTTGTCGGCATTGCTCTCGAAGATGGGCTTTGAGCTGACAATGTTCTGGAAACGGCCCTTGACATTGAGTTCTGCGTCGTCGGCATGCCTATATAGGTTGATGAGTATCTTCAGTTCCAACGTATTGGCCGCCTTGCGCCATTTGTCCACGTCGCCTCCATACACGATGTCGCCTGAGATGTCGTCGGCATCCTGCAGCTCCTTGTCGGCGGTCTCAAGCTCGTTGAGCAGTCCGAGCATGACGTCGCGCTGTGAGTCATAAACCGGCGCGATGATGCCTTCCTCGCCCCTGAACGCCTCGCTGTAAGGGATGTCGCCAACCTTTAGCGAGAGGTCAAACAGCTTCAACGCGCGAATGACGTGGCCCACGCCGTCATAGCCATTGCGAAGCCGCTCCGTGGAGGCCTTGTTCACCATCTTGTTGACGTTGTAGAGCATCGTCATGTCGGAGAAGTCGGCACGTCCCAGTTTGTTGAAAGCGAGGTCTATGTCGTTGGCCTCTGTCCATGAGATGTACTTGCACAGCATCTCATCCCTCATATAGCCTTTCTTCTCGGTGAACGTGGGCCACAATGAGCGCAAGCAGTTGGTCGCCAACATGGCGGGCGTGGCGTTGGTCGGGGTGTTGGGGTTGGTGTTATAGTCCTCAAACTTGCTGTCGCAACTCGCAAGAGTAAGAGCCGCCGCCAACAATCCACCAGCCAACATCGTATTTGATAATGATAGTGTTTTCATTTCCTTAGTTGATTTCGTTGTTTTTTTATTTGCACAGGCAAGCCTTCCCCTGCGTCAGAACTGCAATTTAATGTTCACTCCGACATATCTCACCGATGGCGACGCCAAGTCGTCAGAAGCCTTGTCCGGGTCAGCAAACTTGTATTCCTTTGTCCAAAGCAACAGGTTCTGCCCAATGAGCGACACCGATGAACTTGTCAGTCCGAGGCTATGGCATATCGACGCCGGTATGTCGTAGGTAAGCGACAGCTCGCGCAACTTGATGAATGTCTCGCTGAAGATGAATTGCGCCCCGTTTACCCAATCGCCCTTTATGAAGCTCTCGTAAGACACTGGGACGTCGTTTGGCGCGAACACGCGTGTGTCTTCGGTGATGTTGCCGTAGGTGTCATACTTCACGTCGCCCGACACCACTTTCACACCGGGTGCCACAAACGTCTTGTTCCCGTTCACCACCTCTTCGTAGCGCCACTGGTTATCAGTGTCAGGATGCGCGCCTGTCTTCCACAGGTTGCGGCACGTTCTCGCGTTCGACAAGCCGCCAATGCGCCCGTCCACGCCTATCGTAAGGGTGAATCCCTTGTATCTGAAGTTGTTGGTGAGACCCCAAGTCCAGTCTGGCTCGGTGTTGCCTATCTTCGTTTCATACTTGCTGCGTTTTGCCTTTCCGTTCACGAGAATCATCTGGCCGTCTGGCGAGTACATCAAGTCTTTCCATGTGTAAGCGTCAGCGCGTGCGCCTTTGTAAACCCACGGCTTATCCTCGGTGTAAACGGGGTCTATCCTTGAATAGTAGCGTGCCGAGCGTGCCCAGTTGGTCACCACGTTCCATTGGAAGTCATTGCCCTTTATCGGCGTGGCATCTATGAAGAACTCTATTCCGCGGCGGGTGTACTCCTCTTGAGTGTTGACAAGCACGTTCTTGAATCCCGACATCGCCGAAATGGTCGTGGCGGCGGTGTTGTTGTAGGTGTGCTTATTATAATATGTGAAGTCGGCGCGCAAGCGGTTGTTGATGAAGTTCATGGCGGTGCCAATCTCCCACGTGCGGTCTGTTATGGGCTTCACGTTGCCGCGCATCGTCGTTGGATAGGCTGCCGAGTTGAGACCGTCCCACACGGAGTTTTTGATGGTGTAGGCCTGATTGGTGGCAAAAATGTCAATGTCGCGTTTCGACACTGTCCACGACCCTCTCATCTTCCAGAAGCTCCACCATTTGGGCAACTTGATGACGTTTGACATGAGCACGCTCGCGCCTATCGACGGATAGAAATACGAGTTGTCGCCATCCGGGAGTGTCGACGACCAGTCGTTGCGCCCCGTCACGTCGAGATAGTAGGTGCTCTTGAACCCCAGGGTCGCCTTGGCGTAGAGACTGTTCACCTGCTTGTTGGCAAGATAAGGCTCCACGGTAGGGCTCTCCACCGAGGCTTTCAGCGAGTAGAAACCCGGTATCGACAATCCGTTCTTCGACTCTCCCTGGAGATACTTGTCGCGATAATAATAGATGGAATAACCGCCAAGGGCGTCCACGGTGAGGTCGCCAAACGTCTTTTGGAACATGAGTATGAAGTCGTCGTTGGTGGTGAACACCTGCTCCGACTTTGACATGAAATACCCCTTGTTGGTCTTTCCCCAGTTCTTAGTGGAGTTGATGCCTGCCGGCGATCGTTTCGTGGTGTCGAAATTGGTATAGTCGAAACCGCCACGCACCATCGCCGTGAGCCATGGCGTGATGTGGTAGTTGACGGTGATCATGCCATTGGCCTTGGTGTTGTCCTGACGGTTTATCTTCTCATAGGCCATGAACCACGGGTTGTCGTACCACGACTTGCGCATCCAGTTTTGCTTCACGTCTTTTTCCGCCCAATAGTCACGATAGTCGCGTATGTCGTATTCCGGTCCGGTCCACACCAAGAGATTGTAGATGTAACCCTGACCCGTATACCCGGTGCCGGCCGTGTTAGAGGCCAACTGCTTCTCAAAGCCCATGGTGGCTTGAATGTCCGCCTTCTTGCCGAGCTTCATCTCACCGCCGATGTTGTATTGGAACACCTTTCCCGTCTGGTTGGGATACTGGCCGCGGTCATAGATAAACGACGCCGAAGCTCTCACGCTGCCGTTCTCGCCCTTTTGGGTTATACTCACGGTGTTGTTTGAAATCATGCTGAAGCGCAGGAAGTTATTGAAGTTGTCCTTGCCCTTTGACGTGAGTTCCTGGTCTTCCCATTTCTTGGTATAGGGATTATATTGCGAGTAGACTCGCCCTATGTCAAGCTTGTCGCCCCACACCTCATCGTCAACGTTGTATTTGCCTCCATAGCCAGAGCTGTAAGAGTGTTGCACCTTTGGCAGGGCCAACGTGCCGCAGTTGAACATGTTGCTGCTGTTCACGTCGACGGTAAATCCTTTCTTGCCGGTCTTCTTCGTGGTCACCATTATAGCGCCACTGCCACCTCGCGAACCATAAAGCGCCGAGGCCGTGGCTCCCTTCAACACGTCGATGCTCTCTATGATGTCGGAGTTGATGTCGGCAAGCGTCAGGTTAGTGGGAACGCCGTCGAGCACCAACAGTGGGGTCTCGCCACGAAGACTGATCGTTGGGGCCTCCATGAACTCCGTAGAATTGAATATCGTGAGGCCGGCAATGCGTCCCGACATCGACGTTGCCACGTTGACACCCTTTACCTTGTCAAACTGGTCGCCCGACACTTTCTGCGTGGCGTAGCCAAGGGCCTTCTCCGAACGTTTCATGCCAAGGGCCGTCACCACGAGTTCAGACATGTCTACCACGCTCTCTTTCATCGTGAGGTTGACGACTTGCTTGCCGCCTACCTTCACCTTTTGTGTCTGACAGCCAACATACGACACCACCAACGATGCGTCGCCTCCGACCTCCAACGTGTATTTGCCATTGACGTCGGTCACCGTGCCTTTCTTCGTTATCGGGTCATACACCGTGGCTCCCACTATGGGCTCTCCCCTATCGTCTCTTATCGTGCCTGTCACCAGCTTGGCTTTCTGCCGAACCGATGTAGCGTCACGTCTGGCGTCTCTCTTTGGCGACGCTTTGGTGATGGCTATCGTGTTGTCGGAAACAATCTGGTAGGCAAGGCCATGAGACGGCAACACCTCCGACAAGACAGAGGAGACACTGGCACGCGTACACTTCACGGTAACATCGTGACGATTGTCAATGTCATCGCTCTTATAGGAAAAGCGGTAAGTCGTCTGGCGCTCAATGGCATTGAAAAGACCTGTGAGCGTGGCTTTGGTAAGGTTAATGCTCACTGTCTGTGCCGATGTTGGCGACGCTGAACAAGTGATACACATCAGCAACATTGCCAATAAAAGTTTGGATCTCAGTTGTTGCATAAGTACAATAGTTTAGTAAGTAATAGTGTTATTGATAACAAGGTAAACAATAGTTTTTTTAAGGTATAACTCGGAATATTGTTAATCTATGTTAACCCGTTCCACACTCATCACTTTTCCGGACACCTTTATTTTTACTTTATAAACAATCTCCAAGGTCTCCACTACTTCTGATATGCTATTGTTTGGCAATGTTCCGGTGAAAGGCAAATTGTTGATGTTTTTTGCCATGTCCAATGTCAGGCCATAGTTGGCGCACACCGTAGCCAATACGTCATACAGAGGCGTGTCCCTAAACGACATCTTATGGTCGAGCCACGATATCTTAACACCATTACGGTCTGTCTGGCTCACTGCCAACCAGCCTGTCTCCGTGTTTATTCGCGCCTGTTGTCCTGGTCTCAGTGTCATCCTCTGGCCAGTCTTCTCCGACTTTATGTCCACGATGCCTTCATCGAGCCATAGCGTGGATTGGCCGTCTGCCTGCCTTGTCCTGAGATTGAACCTTGTTCCCCTCACGGTCACGTCAAAGCCGTTACCCTCAACGACGAATGGATGGGTCGCGTCGTGTGCCACGCTGAAATAAGCCTCGCCCCTTAGCGACACTTTCCTGTTCGTGCTTGAAAACGCCATTGGATAAGCAAGGGTGGAACCACCGCTTACAGTTATCAGTGTCCCGTCAGGCATCCTAACCAAAGTGGTGTCGCCGGGGCTGGTACGTGTCTCCACGACGCTTGACATAAGCGACGCGTTGAGCTCGTGTTGCTTCCAAGCCAAAAGGAAGGTGAATATCAACAATGCCACCGCGGCGGTGGAGACAAACCGCAATGCCACCACTCGCGCACTCTCACGCTTGCCAGGGTTGTTCGTGCTACTCGACTTGTCTATCACCCCGAATACCGCTTTCTTCGACATATCCAAAGACCGCCTGTCAGCGATGTCAAGCGACAGCTCGCGCCATGTCTCCTCATTCCATAGACATTCCAAGTCGGCCATGAGCTCGTCATTGCCCTTGGCTTTCTCCTCTTCGCGAATGGCGTCAAGTTCTTGCGGTCGTATGAGGTCAAGAAAGTATTTCTTCAGATTTGTCATTGTCGTTTTCATATTGTCACACCTCTATAAACAAATTGTGACACCAAAACCTAACTTGTTTTTCAGATTGTTAACATCATAAGCATAGCAACGGCCAACGTTTCCCTGGGCGATGAGTCTTTTGCCAACCCTTTGTCAGATAACATTCTTCTCAATTGTTTCAATCCAAGTGACAACTGGTTATGCACAGTCTGCTCAGTGATGCCGAGCTTCTCGCTTACTTCTTTCGTGGGGCGCCCTTCCAGTTTTATCATCCTTATGACTTCTCGCTGTTTTTCAGGTAGTTGTTTCAAGGCTTTGGTTATTGTGGCAAGAAGATCATTATAGTCTATGTAGTCAGACGCGAAAGATGAACCAGCCACGTCGCGGCAAGCGAGATAATCTTCATATTCGGGCGAGTTAAGACGCGCGCGATAGAGGTTTATGAGTAGATGCCGCGTCTTGAGAAACAATATCGTGGACAACGTCTTCTGGCTTGGCAACGACAACCTGTTGCGCCAAAGCCACACAAAGGTGTCTTCCACTATCTCCTCCGCGCTTTCCCTCGACTTCGACATTCGAAGACAGAAAGCATAAAGGCGAGGGGAGTAGAAGTCGTAGAGGTCGGAAAAAGCCTTTACCGACCCCTGAGAACGCAACTGCTCTATAAGCTGGATTTCCCTCTCTGGTTTCATCTCTGCAAGATTGGTTCCCCCTTAGCGAAAGGAAGGCTGTGCATCCACCTGATGTTTACAGCATGGCGAGTGCGGCGTTCTCGTTCGCCTCCATTATCTCTCGCTCTCCCGGGCCCTTGTCGTTGATGCCGCAAAGGTGGAGTATGCCATGGATGATGACGCGATGAAGCTCGTCGTCGTATGCCTTGCCAAACTTCTCGGCGTTTGTCCTCACCGTGTCGAGGGAGATAACGATGTCTCCATTGAGCACGTCGCCCTCGTCGTAGTCGAAGGTGATGACATCGGTGTAATAGTCGTGACCGAGATACTGGCGATTGACTTCGAGAATCTTCTCGTCGCTGACGAACATATAGCCAACCTCACCGACCTTGCGGCCATGGGCTGCCGCCACGCGCTTTATCCACGCCGTTGTGTCGCGGTGACGAATCTTCGGCATTTTCACGCCGTCTGCATTGTAAGTAATCATGCTATATTAATTTATAATGTACTATTTATAATAATGTATAATGGATGATGTGTAATGTATGATTGTGTAATGGGGAATCGCTGATGGTGAATTGACGTTGAATGTCTAACGTGGCGTGGGCAGCATTTTTCTCGCTTCCTCATCTTTATGAAAATACACGAGGGTTCGGTAAGCTGTCGATGAAATGGTGGAAAATTGAGGTTTTGAGTAAAGCAGCACAGTCTCAAGGCCGCCAAGCTTATCGTTGTATTCCGCCTCCACGCGTTCATACTCGAAGTCCATTGCCGTGCGCACGCCCCTCACCTGGAACCTCGCGCCCACCTCGGCGGCGATATCCACTATCATGCCTCCGTATGCCACCACGCTCACGCGAGGGTCATGGCGATAGAGCTTGCGAATGGCCTCAACACGCTCTTCCGTAGAGAACATATAGTGTTTCTCAGGATTGCGCGCCACCACTATGACGAGGCGGTCGAAGAGTCTCAACGCGCGCCAAGCTATGTCGTCGTGCCCTATGGTGTAGGGGTCGAAACTGCCGGCGAAGACGGCAACGCGAGCGTTAGTATCATCATTTAACATGTTTTCCATTATATATCGTTTTCTGGATGCGGACTGAGCCACATCATGACATCAAAGCCACTGCCATTCGGGACGCGGACGGCCACGGGGGCCGCCCCTGCAAGCATCACCCCTTGAAGCACATCTCTCCCTCACCTGGATGTGGGAGGGATAAGGGAGGGGCCTCCGGTGTTGCACTGATAATGGAGGGGGAGCCGGTCCTCAGAACAGCTTCGGCTGCATGATGTTCCCCTCGTAAGGGTTTCGTCCGAGATGGTCGTAGGCGAGCTTCGTGGCCATGCGTCCACGTGGCGTGCGCTTTATGAAGCCCTCCATTATGAGGAACGGTTCGTAGACCTCCTCCACGGTGCCACTGTCCTCTCCTATCGCCGTGGCAATGGTTGAGACGCCCACGGGGCCGCCGCGAAACTTGTCGATGATGGTCGTGAGTATCTTGTTGTCTATCTCATCGAGGCCATAAGAGTCGATGTTGAGCGCGCCAAGCGCCAAGTCGGCAATTTCTTTCGTTATCGTGCCATCGCCCTTCACCTGCGCGAAGTCGCGCACGCGGCGCAAGAGGCCATTGGCAATGCGTGGCGTGCCACGCGAGCGACGGCTTATTTCTATGGCGGCATCATCGTTGATTGGTACCTTGAGCAGCATGGCCGAACGCTTTATGATGCGCTGCAACGTCTCCGGGTCATAATACTGCAAGTGCATGTTTATGCCGAAGCGGGCGCGGAGCGGAGCGGTGAGCATGCCCGAACGCGTGGTAGCTCCTATAAGGGTAAAGGGGTTGAGGTCTATCTGTATGGAGCGCGCCGACGGGCCCTTGTCTATCATGATGTCGATGCGGAAGTCCTCCATGGCGGAATAAAGGTACTCCTCCACCACGGGCTGCAGGCGGTGAATCTCGTCGATGAAGAGCACGTCGCGCGGCTCAAGCGAGGTTAGTATGCCGGCCAAGTCGCCAGGCTTGTCGAGCACGGGGCCGGAGGTTATCTTGAACCCCACTCCAAGCTCGTTGGCTATGATGTTGCTGAGCGTGGTCTTGCCCAGTCCGGGAGGACCATATAATAATGTGTGGTCAAGTGGCTCGCCACGATACTTGGCGGCCTCAACGAAGACACGCAAGTTGTCAACAACGGCCTGCTGACCGTTGAAGTCGTCGAAGCGAAGAGGCCGGAGGGCGTTCTCAAAGTCCTTCTCTTCCTTGTTCACTTGCTCATCGCGTATATCGAAATCGTCTGCCATGGTTTATCAAAACGTCTATTCCTTGCAAAGTTACGGCTTTTTGGAGAGAACCATGTGCTTTTCACTGAATAAATAACATCTGCATTCACAGACTGTGCTGTCATATATTGAGTTGGGTCCTCATAATCTTTCCAGATTGTTGTAGCCATAGCATCTTGTTTTTGGCAAAATTTGGCAAACGCCATGATTTAAGCAAACATTCGGATTACTTTTTACACAGAGATTCATTTCTTTGCCCCAGTATCCACAGTCCGGCAAAGGTGAGCGCGCCGTTGAGCATGAGCAGCTCGTAACCGAACTGGTAGCCGGTGAGACAGCGCGTCGCGGTCTCGATGGCGAAGCAGAGCAACGGACTGGCCACCGCCACGGCTGGCACCCAACGGTCATTGACGCTTCTGCGAGTGAGCAATCCGAAGGAGAAAAGGCCAAGCAGCGGGCCATAAGTATATCCACAGAGAATGTAGATGGCATCTATGACACTCGTGGAGTTGACGGCACGAAACACGAGTATGAAGACCATGAAGAGGACGGCCACGGCCATGTGCACACGCTTGCGCAACCGCTCGTCGTCGGCACGCTCGAAGAAGTCGACGCAGACGCTCGTGGTAAGTGCCGTCAGCGCGCTGTCGGCACTGGAAAAGCTCGCCGCCACGATGCCTATGGTGAAAAGAATGACCACCGTGGTGCCCAACTGCCCCGACGCGGCGAACATGGGCAGAAGGTCGTCGCCCATCTGCGGCAGGGCCATGCCGCGGGCCGAGACGAGCCACATGAGCAGTATGCCGAGCACGAGGAACAGGAGGTTCACGGGCACGAAGGCGAACCCATAGAGGCACATGTCTTTCTGCGCCTCGCGCAGGGTCTTGCAGGTCATGTTTTTCTGCATCATGTCCTGGTCGAGGCCGGTCATCACTATCACGACGAAGATGCCGCTGAGAAACTGCTTCCAGAAGTTTTGGCGACTCGCCCAGTCGTCGAACACGAAGACGCGACTGTGCGGGTCGGCCGTCACCTTGGCCACCACGTCGTGGAAGTCGAGGTTGAGACTGCCCATCGCCGCCACGATGATGAGCACGAGGGCGGCGAGCATGCACGTGGTTTGGAACGTGTCGGACCACACGAGGGTCTTCACTCCGGCACGGCGCGTGTAGAGCCAGATGAGCGCGACCATCACCACGACCGTACACGCGAAGGGCACGTGCCAAGCGTCGAGGACGAACCTTTGGAGGATGAAGCACACCACGTAGAAGCGCACGGCGGCCCCCACGAGCTTTGACGCGATGAAGAAGGCGGCTCCGGTCTTATAGCTCCTGCGGCCAAGGCGCTGACGCAGGTAGCCGTAGATGGTGGTGAGGTTGAGCTTGTAATAGATGGGCAAGAGGAGAAACGCCACGGCGAAATAGCCGGGGATGAAGCCCAGGCACATCTGCAGGTAGGTCATGTCGCCCTTGAGCACCATGCCCGGCACGGAGACGAAGGTGATGCCGGAGATGGACGCGCCCACCATGCCGAAGGCCACCATGGGCCACGGGCTCTTCCTGTTGCCACGGAAGAACGCGGCGTTGCCGGCATGGCGCGACGTGAGACGGCTGATGGCGAAAAGCATCAGGAAATAGATAACGAGAGTGATAAGCATGGGCTGACTTGATTACGGGTTGTTTTCCTTGTGTGTTATTGACAAGGACTCCTATCCAACGCCCCCTCCCCGTGTTCCTCCCCCACCCAGGGGAGGGACACGGGGAGGGGCCATGAGAGACCATGAAGGTCCGTGATGGGCCATGAGGGCTCTTACTATTTTTACTTATTCAGTTTCCATGTGGCACCGTCCTTGGTGTCCTGCACTATGAAGCCGGCATCGGTGAGGGCGTCGCGAATCTCATCGCTCACCTCCCAGTTCTTAGCCTCCTTGGCTTTCTGGCGCATCTCCAGCACGAGGTCCACTATCTTGCCGTATGCCTTCTCGCGGTCGGGACTTCCCGCGCCGCGGTTCGACTTCAGGCCGAGGATGTCGAAGGTGAAGACGTTCATGGTGTCGGCAAGCTCCTTGAGGTCGTCGGCCGAGATTTTCGTCTTGTGGTCGAGAAGCGTGTTGATGAGGTGGCAAGCGTCGAAGAGGGCGCTGATGACGAGCGGTGTCTGCAGGTCGTCGTTCATGGCGTCGTAGCAACGCTGGCGCAACTCGCTCACGAACTTATGGGTGTCGGGCTGTGAGCCCTTTGCCGTCTGCACGCGGTCGAGGTTGGATATGCCGTCCATGAGACGCTCGTAACCTTTCTGTGCCGCCTTGAGGGCGTCGTTGCTGAAGTCGACGGTGCCACGGTAGTGGGCTGAGAGGATGAAGAAGCGTATGGTCATGGGCGAGTAGGCTTGCTCCAGCGACGGGTGGTCGCCCTTGAAGAACTGCTCCAGGGTGATGAAGTTGCCAAGGCTCTTGCCCATCTTCTGCCCATTGATGGTTATCATGTTGTTGTGCATCCAGTAGTGCACCATCTGGTCGCCCTGCGACGCCACAGCCTGCGCTATCTCGCATTCGTGGTGAGGGAAGATGAGGTCCATGCCGCCACCGTGGATGTCGAAGTGGCTGCCGAGATACTTGCGGCCCATGGCCGTGCACTCGCAGTGCCATCCCGGGAAACCGTCGCCCCACGGACTGGGCCAGCGCATGATGTGCTCGGGCGTGGCGCGCTTCCACAGCGCGAAGTCGGCCTGGCACTTCTTCTCGTCGGTGCCGGCGAGCTCACGGCTCTTGTTGATGATGTCGGTGAGGTTGCGGCCCGACAGTATGCCGTATTTGTGGTCTTGGTTGTATTTCTGTATGTCGAAATACACGGAGCCGTTGCTCTCGTAGGCGTAGCCGTTCTTGAGAATCTGCTCCACGAGCTGCTCCTGCTCTATGATGTGGCCCGTGGCGTGAGGCTCTATCGATGGCGGCAGGGTGTTGAGAAGCTCCATGGCCTTGTGGTAGCGGTTGGTGTAGTATTGCGCTATCTCCATGGGCTCAAGCTGCTCCAGGCGTGCTTTCTTCTCTATCTTGTCATCGCCCTCGTCGGCGTCGTGCTCGAGGTGGCCCACGTCGGTGATGTTGCGCACGTAGCGCACCTTATAGCCTAAATGGCGAAGGTAACGGAAGAGCACGTCGAAGGTGATGGCCGGGCGGGCATGGCCCAAGTGTGGGTCTCCGTATACAGTTGGACCACAAACATACATGCCCACGTAGGGGGCGTGGAGGGGCTTGAAGAGCTCCTTCTTGCGCGTCAGCGTATTGTAAACTAAGAGGTTCTGTGTCATGGCTTTCTCTTACTTATGTTAATCCGAGTGCAAACTTACGCTTTTTTTGCGAAACTACACAGAAAAGGATGGAATAAAGAAGACTACGACACAAAAAAAACGGCTTTCGGAATAGGGAATCGCCTACTTGCTTTTAGGTCTTTTCCTCACGCGCCTTTCCGTGAGGTTGGCTATCTTTGCCGCAAGATAACGAACATAAAACTCATACGCCATGAAAAAGACCATGTTATTGCTCTTCGCCCTTGTCGCCACGCTGTCGGCATCGGCTCAATATTATCCTGACGGCCGACCCATTCCCCCGCGTCATCGCCACTACAACAATCGCGGCTATCACCGCGGCTCTTCCTTCGACCAGTTCAGCGACACTTATTTCGGCTTCCGCCTCGGCATGGCCGTTGCCACGGTCCATTCCGACGCCGCCAACCTCGATGGCAGCGACTCACGCACGGGTCTCGACGTGGGCGTCGTGGCCGGCACGCGCATCACCAACGCCGCGCCCCTCTTCTTCGAGTCGGGTCTCTCCTACACCGAGAAAGGCGGCAAGGGCAGGTACGAGGGCGACAAGTTCACCTACCGACTGCAATACCTCGAGTTGCCGCTCCTGATAAAATACAAGTACCCCGTGGCTCGCGACATCACCATCGAGCCGTATGCCGGCGGTTATCTCGCGCTGGGCGTGGGCGGCAAGGTGAAAGACTATGGCAAGCGTGAGGCTTATTCGAGCTTCAGCAACGAGAAGGGCAGCTTCCGCCGCTTCGACGGTGGACTGCGCATTGGCTGCGGCGCGAGCTTCGACAGGCTGTACGTGGGCATGAGCTACGACGTGGGACTGGCCAACGTGGGACACTACGACTTCGAGGACACGCGCACGGGATCGTTCAACCTCCACATCGGCGTAAATATCTGATTAATGTGTATATTCACAACAAAGGCGTCATAAAGACGGGCACTAACAATATTAGCCCGTCTTTATGTAAGTCTTTGGTATAGACCAAATATGGTTGCCCCACCCTATCTGAGTATTTCTTGCAAAAGGCATCTATTGAAGCGTGGGTCTTATAACCCGACGACTTCACTTCTATCGGACACAGCTTGGCTCCTCGTGACAACAAAAAGTCTATCTCGTAAAAATGATGGTCGTCCTTGGGAAATGTATAGTAGAACAGCCTGTCACCTGAAGCCCTCAACATCTGCGACACCAAGTTCTCATACACATATCCCATGTTTGCCGAAATCTTGTCATTGAGCAACTTTTGGTATATCACATTCTCAGTGAAGTCCTTATCCCAAAACGCTAACGTAACAAACAACCCCGTGTCACCTACAAAGAGTTTATATTTGCCCAAGTTTGCCGTGAGTGACATACCCACATTAGGGTCATCGGCATGGTAAGCTATGTTTACCGTCTTGCTGTCTTCCAAACAAAGTATCAGTTCGTCTATCTTACTTGCGCTCACTTTACCTACAACCGGAGTGTATTGATAACGCAAAAGATTACGACTCAACTGTGAAGGAATAGACATAAACAACCTTGACAGTTTGCCAGTAGGATCTATTTTCCTAAAATCGTCAGCATAGAGCTGTATTATTTGGCGTTTCACCATGTCCACTTGCTGTAGGTTTCTGGAATCAAGATAAGCATTAACCGCTTGCGGCATACCCCCTACCAACATATATAAGCGCAAGTCACGCATCTTCTGACGGTTCAAGTCGTCGCCAAGATGTGTTCTCTTATCAAAGATCTGACGCAACAGCGGCATCGTAACCTCATCGCCCAAAGCCCAAAGAAATTCCTCATAATCCATAGGGAACATCTCTACACGATACTCCTCACTGGGAATGCTTATGTCTTTAGTGTTTTTCCGAATACTGATAAGAGAGCCTGTCTCGATATAATCGAAACGACCGTCTTTCACAAGATACTTTATGGCTTGGCGAGCCTTGGGACATTGTTGCACTTCATCGAAGATGATAACTGACTCCCGCTCATAAAGTACGGTTTTGTAAGCATTCTGAAGATACATGAATATGTAATCCATATCCATGAGATCATCAAATAGGGCTTTCACGCCCATGGATGCTTCGTTGAAGTCAATCAATATATAAGACCGATACTCTTTTTTGGCAAATTGTTCCACGAGAGTTGACTTTCCTATACGTCTGGCACCTTCCAAGAGAAGTGCCGTGTGACCTTTAGAAGCATCTTTCCATGCCTTCAGGTTCTTATATATTTTACGCTTAAATATCACGCTAACCATAACTATCTGATTTTCTGGCAAATTTACGATTTTTTCGTCTTATACCAAAATTTTTAATGGCAAAATTACGTCTGATACCAAAATCTTGATGGGCTAAATTGCGCCTGATACCAAAATCTTCAAAGGCTGAAACAAGCCTTGAGACAGTTTGCCCACGGACGCGGGCAAACCTCGTAACACCGAAAAGGTGACGAGGAAAGCATGATAAAAAAAAGACAATTAAAGCAATAAAGGCAACAAAGGCGGGAAAAGCGGCTCACAAGTACAGCACTGCCTCGTTGCCCTCGTTGAATAGCAAGTCGAGGATGGAGAGGTTTGGCAAGAAGCCATGCCGTTGTTGGTACACCTGATAGTAAGGACGCGGCACGAACGACGGGTCGGGTAAAGGATGCTTGGGACGTATGGCGTCGCGATAGTCCACAATCAGGTCGTCGTCGGATCCGCACGCCGCGTCGTCACATCCGCACACGGCATCGCATCCGCTCGCATGGGTATCATTGTGCAGGGGCGGGCCCTGTGCCCGTCCGCAACCATTATAACCGCATCCAATGGTACCATGGTCGTAACAATTGACATATTCATCCGTCAACTCTATGTGCGGCTCTATGTCGAGCAGCTCGCACATCTTACGGGTTATGGCAAGGTTGAAATCGAAAAGAAACTCCCATTTCCTCTCAAAGAAAGGCCGCAGGTCATCGGCATAATATTCGAAAAAAGGGCTCTCGCCATAGGCCGACTGCAGGGCCTGCCAATGGAGGTGCCGCCACGCGCCATGGTCCGACACGCGCACGTCTTTCATCTCCGTCTTGTCGATGCGCAAGCCTTGCGGGCTCTCCACGGGCACGGTGAGGGCCTGCGGCCCCTGCGTGGTGGCTATGACGCACCGGTTGCGGTAAGTCTGCTTGATGAAATGGTCGTGACGCTCAACGAGGCACACGCCGCCATGGGCGAGCTTCTGATACCATTGCACTGGACCGAAATAAGTGGAAGAGAGAAGAATGTTGTTCATCTGAAAAGGGGTACGGCCTTGCCCACTATTTGATGTTTATATACGAGGCGCTTGCCGTGGCCCGTCTCCACGAGATAGAGGCGGCAGTCGCGGCAGGGGCAGCGGTCGCAACACTTCAAGGGTATGACATATCGACGGCGCGCCACGTTGATGGTGTCGCCCGGCAGGTTGACCACCTGGCCCAGCTCCTGCGGAGGGCCTATGAGCGACACGGCCGGCGCGTCGCCCCTGACGGTGAACACGATGAGGTCTCCACGGCGTGGGGCACGGCTACGGGCAAGCTTGTTCACCACCACCCTGTCGCCCGTCCTGAGCCCTTGGCCCAAGGGAGCGGGCACAGTGTAGACGGTGATGGCAAACACGCGGACAGCCACGACAATAGTCATGGCTATCGCTAAGGCGATGATGAATTTCAGAAGTTGCCGAGCCAAAACGTGCCGTCTAAAAGATTATGCGTTACTTATTTTATGTTGTCAACAAACCTGAACAGGCGGCTCCACCTCACGCCGGAGAATCCCTTGCGGTCGGGGTCGGAGCTCCACCAGATGAAGATTGGCTTGCCCACGACATGGTCTTCGGGCACGAAGCCCCAATAGCGTGAGTCCTCTGAGTTGTGGCGGTTGTCGCCCATCATCCAGTAGTAGTCCATCTTGAAGGTGTAGCTCGTGGCGGGCTTGCCGTTGATGTAGACGCGGTTGTCCTTCACCTTGAGGTCGTTGTGCTCATACACCCTTATCGGCCTCTCGTAGAGGGCTATGTTGTTCACGTTGAGCTTCACGGAGGCGCCCTTCTTGGGAATCCAGATGGGGCCGTAGTTGTCTACCGTCCATCCCGTCACGATGTCGTGGGGATAGAGGCTTACCGAGGGCGCGGCGTCGGTGTTGAGCTTGATGCTCTTCACCAGGTCCTTGCGCTTGGAGAGGAAAGCCACGGCGCGCTTGGTGAGAGGCATGTAGCCCATCTGGTTGAGCGTGGTGAGGTCTTCCATGGATATGTTAAGCTCCTTGAGCACGTCGTCGGGCAGATGGTCGGTGGCGAGCTTCACATAATAGGTGTACTGCACGTTGTCGGGCTCCTTGTTTGGCTTGCCGTCGAGGTAGATTATGCGGTTCTTTATCTGCAAGGTCTGTCCCGGCAGGCCGACGCAGCGCTTCACGTAGTTCTCGCGGCGGTCGGTTGGCCTGTGGTCTATTGAGCCGAACTCGTTGGGGTTGTTAACGATGTAGTCGTGTCCAAGCGAGTAGATCATGGCGAAGAAGTCGAGCTGCCGCTGCTTGCTGAGCTTGGCCGGGTCCACGGGGTTGACGTTGTTCTCCTTGTATATCTGCATGCCGAGCGGATACACGAGGTCGCCGTAGAAGTCGGGGCCCTGGTAGCGTTCCTCGGTGACGATGGTGTCGCCGCTTGGGTAGTTGAACACCACTATGTCGTTGAGTTTCACCTTGTCAAGGCCCTTCAGTCGGCGATAGTCCCAGTGGGGCCACTCCACATAGCTCTTGGTGTTTATCACGGGCATGGTGTGCTGCGTGAGCGGCATGGTGAGCGGCGTCTCGGGGATGCGCGGGCCGTAGCTCACCTTCGACACGAAGAGGTAGTCGCCCGTGAGGAGGCTCTTCTCCAGCGAAGAAGACGGTATGACGTAGTTCTGGAAAAGGAAGAGGTTGATGAAATAGACGGCCACGAGGGCGAACACGAGAGCGTCGACCCAGCTCATGATGAACTTCACGGGGCCCTCGGCGTCTTTCCACCACTGCCACCTCACCTTCTTCGACACGTAGCAGTCGAAGATGAACATCGCGCCGAGCAGCGTGAGGATCCATCCCGTCAGCGTGCGTGGCGACATCCATATAATAAACAGCACGTAGAAGAAGAAGGCACAGCCAAACTTCATCCATTGCTTCCTCATGTTGAGCGAAGCCTTTTCCTTGTCAATCATTTATCTTGCCTTGTTTGTTTTATTGCCTTGCGGGGGCTGGCACAAGACCGGCCCCTGCACCGATTTATTAGAACTTGAAGAGGTCCGACGTGGTGAGCAATCCCTTGTGGTCCTTGGTGTACTCGGCGGCGAGCACGGCACCCAAGGCGAACCCCTTGCGCGAATGGGCGCTGTGGGTGATGGTTATCTCGTCGGCCTCTGAGTCGTAGCGTATGCTGTGTATGCCCGGCACCTCGTCGTGGCGCACGCTGTCTATGAGCAGCTCGTCGGGCTTGTGGTCCTCGGAGCCTTCCACGCGGCCGTCGTCCCAGGTGGTGGTGCCGAGTTTCCATGAGCTCTTGCGGTCGAGACGTTCCACTACGTCCTCGGCAAGGGTGATGGCGGTGCCTGAGGGCGCGTCGAGCTTGTGGATGTGGTGGGTCTCCGTCTCGGTGACGTCATACTGCGCGAAGCCGTTCATTATCTCAGCCAGCTTCTTGTTGACAGCCTGGAAGATGGCCACGCCCACTGAGAAGTTGCTCGCCCAGAAAAGGGTCTGCTTGCCGTCCTGGCACAGGGCTTCCACGTCGGCCTTGTGGTCTTTCATCCATCCCGTGGAACCAGACACGACCTTCACGTTGTGCTTGAAGGCGCGCAGGTAGTTGCCATAGGCGGCGGTGGGGTTGGTGAACTCAATGGCCACGTCGGCAGAGGCGAACGCGGGAGAGTCGAAGTCGTCGGCGTTGTCAATGTCTATCTTGCATACTATCTCATGGCCACGCTCAAGGGCTATCTGCTCTATCATGTGACCCATCTTGCCATAGCCTATCAATGCTATCTTCATAATCGTGCTGTTTTTAATTATTTGTTTGTATTATATGTCCACATATTAATGTGTCGTGCAAAATTAGCTAATTTATGGCTAAAAGGGCCTCCGGCGTTGCATAAATTATTATAAATCTTCAAGATATGTGGATATTTCGCGCTAAAAACGGCGATTTAATTTTCAAAAAGTGATTAATCGAAGAAAAAGCAGTAACTTTGCAAAGTTAAGAAGCCGCAAGTTGGTTCGGCTTCTTGCAGGTGTGGGCCTTAGGCCCGTCAGCGACCACAATAGGCAAGCCAACACAACAAAGAGATTAATCAAGGTAACAAATATTTTATTTATGCATAAGACCTTAAGGGCATGGGGGAGTCTCATGCTATTGTCTGTCGCGATGACAGCCTCGCTCTCCTCATGTATCAAGGAAGAGGCTCTCAACAGCGAGGCCGACATCACGGGAGTGACCCTCGGCGACGGCAGTTCCCTTATCAGGGAGCCGGAGATAACAAACAACGAGGTGACGCTCTACGCCAACACCGCCGACAGCATCCTCGCTCCTGAGTTCACGCTCACCGAAGGCGCTACCATAGAGCCGGCGAGCGGCACCAAGCGCAAGTTTTTCACGCGCGTGGCCAACCCGCAGAAGACCGACGAGGACGACGGGCAGCCCGACTCGATTGACATGCCCGTGCCACAGGAATACACCGTGACCTCGCAAGACGGGGCATGGAAGAAGAAGTACACCGTGAGGGTGGCAAGCAACGCCACGCCTGCCGACTATCACTTCGACGACATGCGCTACTACATGTACGACACCGACGACGACGGCACCGACGACCCGATGTTCCATATATTCTACGAGGAGATTGGCGGACAGCATGTGGACTGGGGCTCAGGAAACCCCGGCGCCATGATAACGCTGATGTCGTCGAACCCCAAGCCAAGCGACTACCCCACGAGCCAGGCCGATGGCGGCGTGATAGGCAAATGCGCCAAGCTGACAACCATAAGCACTGGCGCGCTGGGCGCGATGTTCAAGGCCCCGATAGCTGCCGGCAACATCTTCTTGGGCTCTTTCCAAGTCAACTTCGGCGACATGGCTTCTTCGACCCACTTCGGCATCCCGTTCTTCAACACCAAGCCTGTCTCCATGACCGGATACTATAAGTATAAGGCCGGCCCGACGGTGACCGACGAGAACATGAGCGTGGTGAGCGGGGCGAAAGACGACTTCGCGCTCTACGCCGTGGTGTTTGAGGTGTCAAGGGAGATTCCATGGCTCGACGGCACCGACACCAACAAGAACTCGCTCACGAGCCCGAGCATCGTGCTAAAGGCCGAGCTGACCGACAGGAAGGAGACCGACGAGTGGACGAAGTTCACCATACCTTTCGAGCCCATGAACGGCAAGACGTTCGACATCAACAAGATGATAGCCGGCAAATACAGCTTCGCCATCATCGCGTCGTCGAGCAAGGACGGAGCCAAGTTTAAGGGTGCCATAGGCAGCACGCTCTACATCGACGAGCTGCACGTGGACTACGAGGCTTATTAATCATCGGGAACGACTCTAAAACGAACAAGCAACATGAAAAGCAAGATATTATTATTCCTGCTCGTGGCTTTCTCCTTCTCCGCTGCCGCACAAGAGAGCATCGGCGAACGCGACGAGAATCTGCAGCAGATGAACAAGAAGGGATGGGAACTGGAGCTGAAGGCCGGCCTCAACATTGGAGGTGCCACTCCGCTCGGCCTGCCGCGCGAGATAAGACACATCAACAGCTTCGACCCGAAGCTCAACGGCACCCTCGAATGTGCCGTGACGAAATGGTTTGGCAGATGGGGCGTGGCGTCGGGATTGAGGCTCGAAGCCAAGCGCATGTCGACAGGTGCCACGGTGAAAAACTACCACACGGCGATAATACAAAACGGTGACCAAGTGGCTGGATATTTCACGGGCTACGACAAGACCGACTACAACAGCAACGACCTCACGTTGCCCATCACCGCCAACTACCGCGTGAACCCGCGCTGGAAGGTGAGGGGCGGAATGTTCTTCTCCTACTGCCTCTCGCGTGAGTTCAACGGATACGTGAGCGACGGCTACCTGCGCAACGGCACGCCGACGGGCGAGAAGGTGACATTCGACAACGGCAGCTCGGCCGACTACAACTTCGACGACGACCTGCGCAAGTTCAACTATGGCGTACAGGTGGGAGCCTCGTGGAACGCCTACAAGCACTTCTCGCTGTTCGGCGACCTGGCCTACTCGTTCAATAACATATTCAAGTCCGACTTCCACACCGTGGCGTTCACCATGCACCCAATTTACTTCAACGTGGGCTTCGGATACAGATTCTAAGACAACAAAAACATAACAACAATGAAAAAACTTTTCACACTATTCACTATGGTTCTCATGGCGGTCAGTTGCTTCGCGACGGACTACAAAGGTGACCTAACAGTTACAGTTCAACCCATTTGGGGAAAACCAGATACCAAGAAAACAGAAGGATCTGTCGTTTCTGTAAATAAACAAGATGATGGAAAATACACCATTACACTAAAAGACTTCAAGTATGGCATTTTAAATCTCGGTGACATTAAGCTTGATAAGGTTGATGCTAAAACAGAAAATGGAGTCACAACATTAACAGCTGATAAACCTGGCGAGAAAATTAGTATCTATACCGTTGACATTAAACTCAATGGAAAAGAAAGTAATGGAAAATTTAAAGCAGATATAGAAATATCAAAAGTAACTGGTTTTAAAAAAATCAGCGCAACTTTTGATGGCACAGACCCGACATACACCGGCATCTCCAACCTGCCCGTAAACAACGACAACGAGAAGGAAGAGATATTCAACCTCCAGGGCCAGTGCATCAGCAAGGCTAAGCCCGGCCAGGTGGTGATCGTAAAGAAAGGCGGAAAAGCCGTGAAAGTGGTGAAATAAGCCACCGACCACAACAAACGACGTGCAGGGGCGGGCCCTGTGCCCGTCCGCAACCCGAATGGAGAAAACACATGCATACGACATGATGATACCATCCGGGGTGCGGACGGGCACAGGGCCCGCCCCTGCACGTCATACCATTGCATATATCATTGATTAGCCAAAGTTTTTGGCTAAACATTTGGTGGTTTAGTGGAAAAAGACGTATTTTTGCAGAAACTATAAAAATACGACCATGGCAGAAGCAGCAACACTAAATCAAGCGCAAATGCAAATTCTTGACATGATGTCTTTTGTAAAGACACCAGAGGCATTGAAAGATTTAAAACAGGCCATATCAAACTATTTCGCGCAAAGAGCCGATGCCGAGAAAAGCAATATAAAATACGCAAACGACATGACCTCTTCGCTCTTGATACATCCTGGCGAGATGATTAAAGAAGAAATCGAGGCTCGCGGAATAACTCAAAAAGAAGTAGCAGAGAAAATGGGGGTGTCGTACACGGTTTTCAATGAGATTCTCAATGGCAAGCGTCCTGTGACCACAGAATACGCGCTATTGCTGGAGGCCGTGCTTGGGATAGACGCAGGAATTTGGCTCCGACTACAAGCTGACTATAACATGCAGGAAGCAAAAGCCGACAAGTCGTTCATGAGCCGATTAGAGCACATCCGACGTTGTGCCGCTGTGCTTTAGCCACTTTATTATCATGGCCAAACATTTATATATAATAGCAGGTTGTAATGGAGCAGGAAAGACCACTGCATCTATGACGATTTTACCAAAGAGCCTTTTGGTAAAAGAATTTGTTAACGCTGATGAGATTGCGAAAGGTCTATCACCATTCAACCCAGAAGGCGTTGCCATCGAAGCTGGAAGGCTAATGTTAGAAAGAATAAAATACTTGATTAACAAAGAGGAGTCTTTCTCCATAGAAACGACCTTGGCGACACGCTCGTATATAAACCTCGTTATGGACGCGCATAAACGTGGATATATTGTCAATATAATCTATTTCTGGCTTGAGTCTCCAGAATTAGCCGCAAACAGAGTTGCCGAACGCGTCAGTAAAGGCGGACATGATATTCCGAGAGATGTCATATTTAGGAGATATTCCAAGGGCATTAATAACCTATTCAACTTATTTATGGATAAAGTAGACGTTTGGGCTATTTACGACAACAGCCAGTACAAACGTGAGAGAATTGCCTTTGGCGGCAAAGGCATAAAACAAGTTGTAAATAACATGGAAAAATTTAATAAGATTAAGGATTATGTCAAATAAAGAGGTAGAAGAGTATATTAAAAGATTAGACGAAGGTCTTGCCTTGGCAGAAAAGGAAATGCTTCAAGACAAAGCCTCTCGTAACGAGTCTATTGTCTATTCAGATAGTCATGGTCATATAAAACGTGCATTAGCCACAGATGTTATCAATGGAAAATTAGGGATTTAACAGATGCGACCCTATTAGGAACAGCTTTATCAAATAAATAGATATCACCTGACACCACATGGAACAGCTCTTGCACTATTGCTGGAAACACAGGCTATACCCCATCACCGGGCTCCGCACTACAGGCGGCGACGAGGTGGAGGTGATAGACCCCGGACTGCACAACCAAAACGCCGGGCCCGACTTCTTCAACGCCAAGGTGAGGATAAACGGACAGCTGTGGGTGGGCAACGTGGAGATACACGACAAGGCAAGCGACTGGTTCGCGCATGGGCACGAGAAAGACGCGCTATATAATAATGTGGTGCTGCACGTGGTGGGAAAGGCCGACGCGCAAGCCGTGACGGAAGACGGCATGAAGCCGCCACAGATGGAACTGAGCGTGCCAGAACACGTGAGGCAAAACTATGAGGAGCTGCTCAAGACCGACAGCTACCCACCGTGCTACAAGATTATACCCACGCTGAGCAACCTCATGAAGCACTCGTGGATGAGCGCGCTGGAGACGGAACGGCTGGAACGCAAGACGGATGACATAATAAGCAGGGCCAGGCGATGCCTTGGGTCATGGGAGGCGGCCTACTTCGTCACCATGGCACGCAACTACGGGTTCGGCATCAACGCCGAGGCCATGGAGCAATGGGCGCTAAGCGTGCCGCTCAACGCCGTGGCGCACCACGGCGACAACCTGTTCCAGATAGAGGCCATATTCATGGGGCAAGCCGGACTGCTCGACCCCATGTCGGTGCCGGAAAGACACCGAGAGGCAGCGCTGGCCGACGATTACCTCTTCAAGCTCCACAACGAATACAAATACCTGGCTCATAAATACTCGCTCAAGCCCATCGACTTCCACCTGTGGCGATTCCTGAGGCTGAGACCGCAAAACTTCCCGCATATCAGGATATCACAACTCGCAAACCTTTACTATCATCGCAAGGCGAGCCTGTCGCTGCTCATCGACTGCAACGACACTAAGGCGGCCAAGGAACTGCTGATGACCGAGGTGACGGAATATTGGACGACACACTTCGCCTTCGGGTGCGAGAGCAAGGCAAGCAGCAAGCACCTGTCGGAGGCGTCGCTGAACCTGCTGCTCATCAACACCGTGGTGCCAATGCTCTTCGCCTATGGCAGGCACAAGCAGGAAGAAAAAATCACGGACAGGGCTTTCGACTTTCTCGAACAACTGAAAGCGGAAGACAACCACATAACCCGTACATGGAAAGACGTGGGACTGACGGTTGACAACGCCGGTGACAGCCAAGCTCTCATACAACTGAAAAACGAGTATTGCGACCGTCGCGACTGCCTCCGATGCCGATTCGGCTACGAATACTTGAAAGGGGAAGGCAGACAAGCAGAGACAAGAGACGGAGCGACTGCCAAAGACACATAATCTCAGACCATGGATAAGGAAATGCCCAATGTGCTCAAGCAAGGCAACGACTGGCGCAAACTGCACTTTTACCATAAGGCAGACGCGATATACCAGCTCACGTTCGTCTTCTGCCATCGCTTCCTGCCCATCAGCGGAGACCGCACGGTGGACCAGATGGTGCAAGCGGCACGCTCGGGCAAGCAAAACATCGTGGAGGGATCCGAAGACGGCAAGTCGTCAACGGAAATGGAGCTAAAGCTGGTCAACGTGGCGCGGGCAAGCATAAGGGAACTGCTGGAAGACTACAAGGATTTCCTGCACAACCATAGATACGCGATATGGAAAGACCGTGACCCACGACGCTACAACAGCGTGCTGGAGTATACGAGAAGACACAACGAGCCCAACGACTACCTGCCTTTCGCCGACAAGTGGTCGGCTGAGGAGTTTGCCAACACCTGCCTCACCCTCTGCTATCAACTGGACGCCATGATCAACTCTTATCTCAAGAAGCTCCAAAACGACTTCGTGACCGAGGGTGGCATCAAGGAGCGCATGTACGCGGCCCGCACGGGTTACAGGAAGGAGCAAGATGCCAAGATGAAGAATCTGGAGGCTGAGAACAACAGGCTCAAGGCTGAGAACGCTCAACTGCTCGCGACCTCCAATGCCTGGAAAGCGAAATACGAGGACTTGAAGCAGCGAGCCTTAAAAGCCTATTACGGGCAAAAAGAAGAGATAGAAAGATTAAGAAAAGAGATAAACGATAAAACAAAGATAGATGATGATAGACAGGATAGACCTCGATAGATAAGGTAGAACCCGATAGACAAGGTAGACCCCGATAGATAAGGTAGAACCCGATAGACAAGATAGACTTGATAGACAGAATAGATTATCTAAGGTCTATACCGTCTATAAAAGTCTATACCGTCTATAAGAGTCTATAAAAAAAGAGACACACCATGAAAAAATACTTATTCACCACGCGCATGGAGGTGCGCGACTACGAGTGCGACATCGAAGGCATCGTGAACAATGCCAACTACCTCCACTACACAGAGCACACACGCCACCGCTTCATCAACAGCCTTGGCATTAGCTACGCCAAACTGCACGAGGAAAAACACGTGGACCCAGTCGTGGCAAGGATGAACCTGAAGTTCAAGGCCCCACTCCACTGCGACGACGTGATGCTGTCGTGCGTCAACGTGCGAAAGGAAGGGCTGCGCTACATCTTCACTCACGACATCTACCGTGAGGCCGACAACCAACTGTGCTTCCATGGCGACGTGGAACTCGTGATGCTCATCAATGGCAAGCTCGGCAACAGCGAAGACTACGACAACGCCTTCCTGCCAGTGATAGAGAAGTTCAATAATGAAAACGCATGACACGGGAGCCTCATAAGGACAAGGCTGATAAGGACAATGCTGAATAGAGAAGAACTGGTCAACACCGCCATACTCACACGGCTAAGCTACTTCCACCTCAACGCCATGGTGGGACTGTACAGGACGTTAGGCTCCGCCACCGCCATAATGGAGCAGAGGAAGGATCTTGGCTCCATCTTTCCGGGGCTCCCAAAGCGTGTTCTCGCCGACATCAACGACATGGCGTCGATGCGCGACCGCGCGGAAGAGGAATTGGCTTGGGCCGACGACCACGGCGTGAAGGCCCTGTGCCTCAACGATGACGGCTATCCCGACAGGATGAAAGAAGCCCCAGACGCGCCGCTGATGCTGTTCTACAAAGGCACGGCCAACCTCAACGCGCGCCACATTATAAACATCGTGGGCACTCGCCACTGCACACGCTATGGTGAAGACCTGATAAGGGCTTTCGTCAGGGACTTGCACGCCATGGTACCCGACACGATCGTGGTGAGCGGACTGGCTTACGGCGTTGACATTCACGCTCACCGCGAGGCATTGGCCAACGGCATGGACACCGTGGCGGTGCTCGCCCATGGCCTCGACACGCTATATCCACCAACCCACCGCGACGACGCCAACAGGATGGTGAGCCAAGGCGGACTCATTACCGAATACATGACGCGCACCAAACCCGACAAGCTCAACTTCGTGAGGCGGAATCGCATCACGGCTGGGTTGTGCGACGCGACCATACTCGTGGAGAGCGCACGGAAAGGCGGCGGACTGATAACGACCCGCATCGCCAAGGAATACAACCGCGACGTGTTCGCCTTCCCGGGTCCAGTGGGCGCGCCTTACAGCGAGGGTTGCAACAACCTGATACGCGATTGCGGAGCCGGCCTCATCACCTCGGCCGAGGATTTCGTCAAGGACATGGGATGGGAAAACGAGGCAACGCTGGAGAAAGCGAGGAGCAAGGGGATAGAAAGGTCGTTGTTCCCCGACCTAACTGAGGACGAACAAAAAATCGTCGGCTTGCTCAAACAAGCCAACGACCTGCGACAAGACATGATATCAGTGAAGACAGGCATCAACGCCGGGAACCTCACCGCCTTGCTATTTCAATTAGAGATGAAAGGCGTGGTAAAGGCTTACGCCGGCGGCACCTACCACTTGATGGCATAGGCTTTCTTAATAAATATTGAAAATCCATATTATTATCGCAAAGATACTGAAGCCCAACAAATGTTGCACTAAATTTATGTAACTTTGCACCTGTCTCTTATACATATTATATTATATAGCATAATACAGAAGCATGACAGAAGGAATCAATCGCGAGGGACTTAACAGAGAGCAAGTCATCACCTCACGCGTCAAGCATGGCGAAAATGTGCTTACCCCACCAAAGAAGACTTCCATTTGGAAACTCTATATTGACAAATACAGCGACCCCATAATTGAGATACTCCTCGTTGCTGCCGCCGTGTCACTTGGGTTGGCATTTGTCAACCACGACTTCGTGGAGACCATCGGCATATTGCTCGCCATATTCCTCGCCACGACAGTGGGCTTCTACTTCGAGCTCGACGCGGCAAAGAAGTTCAAGGTGCTCACCGCCATGAACGACGACCAACCCGTGAAAGTGAGACGCGAGGGCAAGGTGACGGAGATTCCACGCCGCGAGGTCGTGGTGGGCGACATAATAATAGTGGAGCCTGGCGACGAGGTGCCTGCCGACGCACGCCTCATCTCCGCCACGAACCTGCAAATAGACGAGTCTACACTCACGGGAGAGACCCTCACGACCAAGAGCCTCGACGCTGACGGCAATCATGACACCACCTACCCACCAAATATCATACTGCGCTCAACGATGGTAATGAATGGCCACGGGGAAGCCGTGGTGGAAAAAGTAGGCCGCATGACTGAGATAGAAAAAGTAGCGCAAAAAGCCACTGAGACCACCGGCACCAAGACACCGCTCAACATCCAACTCACAAAGCTCGCCAAGCTGATATCAAAGGTTGGCTCAATAGTGTCGGTCGCGGCTTTCGTGATATTCCTCGTTCACGACATCCTAACCAACGACCTGTGGCACACCACCAACTATCTTGGCATGGCGCAAATCGTGCTCAACTACTTCATGATGGCGGTGACGCTCATCGTGATGGCCGTGCCCGAAGGCCTTCCCATGGCCGTGAACCTCGCGTTGGCACTCAACATGCGACGTATGCTCAAAAGCAACAACCTCGTGCGCAAGCTGCAAGCATCAGAGACCATGGGAGCCGTAACCATAATATGCACCGACAAGACTGGCACGCTCACGCAAAACAAGATGCGCGTGAGCGAGATATTCTCTTCGTCTGACAGCGACCATGAGGGCAAGCCAAGCCCACTGCTCGACATCGCCATGGCCATCAACTCGACGGCAGAACTCGACGGCGACAAGGTCATAGGCAACCCAACAGAAGGCGCGTTGCTGCTATGGCTCAAGGACCAAGGCCATGACTACAACACGTTGCGCTCAGAGTGCGCCGTGGTCAACCAGATACCATTCTCCACCGAGAGGAAGTTCATGGCTACCGTGGCGACGGTCAACGGCAAGACCATGACTTTCGTAAAAGGCGCGCCTGAGATATTGATGAGCATGTGCTATTGCGACACCGCCGACCGCGAGACCTACGAAAGCCAACTGCTACAATATCAGCGGCAAGCCATGCGCACGCTCGCCTTCGCCCATGGCGATGGCGACCTCGCCCAACAACTCTTGTCGGGAAAAGCTCACGGACTGACCATGCAAGGCGTGTGCGCCATTTGCGACCCTGTGCGCGACGACGTGCCAAAGGCTGTGGACGAGTGCCGCACGGCTGGAATACGCGTGAAAATCGTCACGGGCGACACCACGGCCACGGCGTTGGAGATAGCACGCCAGATAGGCATAGACGAAGGTGAGGCCATAACCGGACCGGAATGGGCGGCCTTGCCCGACGAGGAGGCTTACAAACGCTGCGAGAACATACGCGTGATGAGCAGGGCACGCCCCGACGACAAGCAGCGACTCGTGGAGATGCTGCAAAGACACGGCGAGGTGGTGGCCGTGACGGGCGACGGTACCAACGACGCCCCAGCGCTCAACTACGCACACGTGGGCCTGTCGCTCGGCTCCGGCACCTCGGTGGCAAAGCAAGCTTCCGACATAACACTGCTCGACGACTCGTTCAGTTCCATCGCCGCCGCCGTGATGTGGGGTCGTTCACTCTACAAGAACATCCAGCGCTTCTTGTTCTTCCAGCTCGTGGTCAACGTGTCGGCACTGCTCCTCGTGCTTGGCGGCTCCGTGATAGGCACGGAGATGCCGCTCACGGTGACACAGATTCTCTGGGTCAACCTCATCATGGACACGTTTGCGGCCCTCGCGCTCGCCTCTCTCCCGCCTTCCCACGAGGTCATGCGCGACAAGCCACGCAAGACCTCACAGTTTATCATCACGAAGCCCATGGCACGAGGCATCCTCTCCATAGGTTTCGCTTTCTTCATACTGATGTTCGCCTTCCTCGTTTGGTGTGAGCGCCACGGAGCCGGAAGCATCATCGACGTGCATGAGCTGACACTGTTCTTCACCACGTTCGTGATGCTCCAGTTATGGAACCTCCTCAATGCCAAATGCCTTGGAAGCGTCCACAGCGCCTTCTGCCACTTCTGGCGCGACCGCGGCCTGGTGCTCGTGCTCTTGATGATTTTCGCGGGCCAATGGATTATCGTCACCTTTGGAGGCAGGATGTTCCGCACGCTCCCGTTGAGCGCGATGGAATGGTTGGCCATAACCGTGTCCACGGGAGTGTTGGTACTCGGAAGCGGAGAGCTGTACCGAGCCATTAAAAGATGCAATAAATAATGTTTGACAATAGCTACTATACATTAAACGGCAACTCGCGACCTTGCGTTGCCACGATAGGATTTTTCGATGGCGTGCATCGCGGCCACCAGTTTCTCATTTCCAATGTCATGGAAGAGGCCAGACGGTCCGGGCTCGCCTCGCTCGTCATCACCTTCGACCGCCATCCCCGGCAGGTGCTCAACCAAGACTACCAACCCCAACTGCTTACCACCCTTGAGCGCAAACTGCAACTCATCGCCCTCACAGGTGTCGACAACGTGGCGGTGCTGCGCTTCAGCAAGGAGATGGCCGCGCTCTCGGCAAAGGAATTCATGAGGCAGGTGCTTGCCGAGCGACTGAATGTCAAGACCCTTGTCATTGGCTACGACAACCGGTTCGGCCATGACCGCACCGAGGGCTTCGACGATTACGTGGCCTACGGTCGCGAGCTCGGCATCGAGGTGGCGCAAGCAAAGTCGTACACTCTCGACAACATGAAGGTTAGCTCATCGCTCATCCGCTCCTTCCTTGAAGGCGGCGAGGCGGAGATGGCCGCGCGTTGCCTCAGCCGGCCTTTCGAGTTGTCGGGCAAGGTCAAGAAAGGCTTTCAGGAAGGCCGCAAGCTTGGCTTCCCCACAGCCAACCTCGACCTCGGCGACAGCGGACTGCTCATCCCGAAAGACGGCGTGTATGCGGTTTGGGCAGCCATAGATGGCCGCTCACGCCTCTTCCCTGCCATGATGGACATTGGCTCTCGCCCTACCTTCGGGGGTGGACAGCTATCCCTGGAAGTAAATATCATCGGTTTCCACGGCAACCTCTACGACAAGCAAGTCAAGGTGCGGTTCGTGGGCCGCGTAAGAGACAACCGCAAGTTTGACAGCGCCGACAGCCTTGCCGAGCAATTGCGGAAAGACCAGGAATACATTATAAAGAAACTCAACAAGGAAAGTAAAGAAAAACAATAATAAAGACATCACCCAAATAAAGACATCACCCATGACAGAAAACAATAACGCCCTTCGTGGCAGCCTCGACATTCTTTGGTACGCCATCGTCTTCTTGCTTTTGCAGTTAGGCTTTAGCGCCATATTCCACTTCGTGAAACTTCAACCTGTCACGAGCGCCATTGCCATTACCTCGCTCAGCAGCTTGGCCACGCTCTTGGTCTTCCTTAAATGCAAATGGGCTCGCGTCTCAAACACATGGCTGCAGACACGCCCATGGGCGGTAATCGTCTGGGCGGTGCTTCTTGCCGTCGGCAGCATGATTCCATCTGAGCAACTGGTGGAGTGGATGCACTTCGAGATGCCCGAGGAGATGACTAAGATGATGGAAGGCGTAATGAAAAAGCCGCTTGGTTATGTGGTGATAGGCATACTCGCGCCACTTGCCGAGGAGGTCGTCTTCCGCGGAGCCATATTGCGCAAGCTCCTCGCCATGATGCCAACCGGCAGACACTGGGTGGCCATAGCCATCTCCGCTTTGATCTTCGGCATAGTGCACTTCAACTTGCCCCAAGGCATACACGCTTTCCTCATCGGCCTGCTGCTCGGATGGATGTATTATCGCACTCGCTCTATCATCCCAGGCATCGTTTTCCATTGGATCAACAACACCATATCTTATATAATGGTCAACCTGATGCCGCAGTGTGCCGACGGAAAACTCGTAGACCTCTTCAACGGCAACGAGCGCATGGTCATCTATGCGGTATTGTTCTCCATGCTCATTTTCCTGCCAAGCATCTTCCAACTCAACATCCGGATGCGCAAGGCAAAAGACACAACAGCAGAATAACGCGCCTACAAGTTGTTATCATTCATCTTATTTGCACAAAATGTAACAAATTGCAATTTTAACATAACAAAAAGGCAAAAAACGCCTGTAAAGACTTTGCACGTATCACTTTTTTACTTATCTTTGCAATTGACAAGGGATTTAGATTTACGTTTCTCGACACAATCCTACTGTCACTAACACACTTTAAGTTATGTCATTATGAGTGAAAGCAATTGCAAAAGAACGCTGAACGCGAAGTCATTTTTGGCAGCCACGGCGTTGACCACCGTGTTTCTCGGAGGCAATGCTCTTTCTGCTAATGCTACAACGGCAACGGGTGCTACGCCCAAACCGCTGGCCGAGCAACAGAAGAACACCGTCAGGGGAACCGTAACCGACCAGGCTGGAGAGCCTATCATTGGTGCGAGTATCGTAATCAAAGGTACCACGAAAGGTGTCGTGACCGACACTGAGGGCCGTTTTGCCATAGACGTATCAAACGGCTCCATGCTGGAGATATCGTGCATAGGTTACGAGAAACGCGTAGTGAAGGTAGGAGCACAGAAAAACATCAACATCACCCTTGCCGAAGACACCAAGTCGCTGAGCGACGTGGTGGTGACGGCCATGGGCATACGCAAGGAGAAAAAGGCCCTGGGCTACGCCGTGACCGACATGAAGGCCGACGAGCTGATGAAAAACAAGAACACCAATATCGTCAACTCGCTGCAAGGCAAGGTGCCAGGACTGAACATCACTCAAAGCAGCGGTGCCGCCGGTGCCGGTGCCACTATCGTGATGCGTGGTGCCAACTCCACGGCCGAGGGACGCAGCAACCAACCGCTTTTCGTGGTAGACGGCATCATCTACGACAACTCCACAAGCGTGGTAGGCAACTCCGGCACCGACGGCATGACGCGCAACGCCACCACTTTCTCCAACCGCGTGATGGACATCAACCCTGAAGACATTGCCGACATCTCCGTGCTTAAAGGTGCTGCTGCCGCTGCGCTCTACGGCTCACGCGCTGCCGACGGTGCCATTATCATAACCACCAAGAAAGGCGCTGAGGGCTCGGTGAAAATCGACTATTCAGGCAAGCTGAGCGCGTCGTCTGCCACGAAGCTGCCTGAGGTGCAAAAGCAGTTCGGACGAGGCTACTATGCCGACAACGGCGTGTTCAACGACCAGACCTACAACTCGTGGGGAAAGGCTTACGACGGCTCCGAGACCCTCTACGACAACATCGGCAACTTCTTCCGCACAGGCACGGTGCTCGACAACAACGTCAGCATATCGGGCGGCTCGAAGAACCAGAGCTTCTTCCTATCACTGTCCAACTACGACCAGCAAGGCATAGTGCGTAAGACTGGCTACAACAAGACCACCGTGCGCTTCAATGGTGAGCAGAAGTTTGGCAAGTTGACCGTCAGCGCCAACGTGACCTACTCGCTCTCAAAGACCGACAAGACCCTTACCTCCGGCGGATTGTGGGGCAGTGGCGGCACCGGCACCATGACGGCCCTTTACGGTTGGCCTCTGCAAGAAGACATGTCGCATTACCTCAACGAGGACGGCACCAAGTACCGCCTGTTTGACGGCGTGTGGGAGCTGGCCAGCGACAAGGAAAACCCCTACTGGATAATAAACAAGGACAAGATGTATGACAAGACCCACCGCTTCACGGGTGCCTTGTCGGCAAACTTCAAGATAACCAACTGGTGGGATGTCACCGCGCGTTTCGGCTACGACAACTACACCACAGATGCATATACCTACATCACACCAGGTTCAGTGGTCAAGGAACTTTACCAGAACGGACGTCTCTCCAAGAGCGACTACCGCTATGAGTATTGGTCTACCAACGTGATGACGAACCTGCACAAGACCTTCGGCGATTTCGACCTCGGCCTCATGCTTGGCACCACCGCAGAGAGCACCGAGCGCCTCAACCAGACCCACTGGGGCTACAACTTCGTGACTCCCGGAACCGTCAGCTTTACCAACATCGCCGACGGCAACAAGTTCTTCAACGACGCCACCACACAGAAACGTCTGGTGGGTGTCTATGGCGAGGCGCGCGCCTCTTACAAGAGCCTCGCTTACCTCACGTTCACGGGCCGTAACGACTGGTCGTCAACACTTCCTCTCGACAACCGCTCTTATTTCTATTCCTCAGTGAGCGGCGCATTGGTGTTCACCGAGCTGCTTCCCAAGAACGACATTCTCTCTTTCGGAAAGGTGCGCGCCAGCTGGGCACAGGTTGGTAAGGACGCTGACCCGTACGCTACGCTGACCTATCTTGAGAAGCCCATCAACTACGGCGGCTTCACTGGCGTGGGCAACGTGTACACAAAGGGCAACAGCATCTTGAAGCCTGAGATCCAGACAGCGTGGGAGATTGGCGCTGAGCTGCGTTTCCTGAAGGGACGCTTGGGCGTTGACTGGACTTATTATCACAGCTCCACCAAGAACCAGATAGCACAGCCTCGCTTGTCTAACGCTGGCGGATACATCTTCATGTCAATCAACTCCGGCTCAGTTATCAACAAGGGTATGGAGGTGAGCATCACGGGCAAGCCTTTCGATGGCAAGGACTTCAAGTGGGAGTCTACCCTCAACTTCTCTTACAACAAGGGCCGCCTTGGCGAGTTCCTCGATGGCGTAGGCATGTTCTACCCCACCGACGCGCAGTTCGGCAGCGTGAAGTCGGCATCAGTGCCTAACGGCGGTTACTTCATGGCTCTCGTCGGCACACGGTTCGAGACACAGCACGACGAGAACGGCGAGGAGATTAAGGGTGGCAAGTATCTCATCGACCCTGCCACTGGTCTCTACAAGGTACACAGCGGACAAAACGACGTGGTGGGCAACCGCGAGCCTAAGCTCATCGGCGGCTGGAACAACACCTTCACCTACAAGAACATCTCACTGTCGTTCCTGCTCGACTTCCGCGTGGGCGGCGACGTGTTCAATGGCACAGAGCAGTTCATGGTCGGCAACGGCTTGAGCAAGCGCACCACACTGAACAATCGCCAGAGCGTCACCGTGGACGGCATTAACGCTAACACGGGCGAGGCTTACACGCAGACCTACGAGGCCGGCAAGACTTACACATTCGGCAAGACCACTTATTCGGGCGAGGCCATGATACAGAAGTATTGGGACAACTACGCCGACAACTCTTACAACTTCATACAGAGCGTCAACTGGCTGAAACTGCGCTCGCTCTCGCTGAGCTACGACTTCACGAGCCTCCTACGCAGCCATACCATCATCAAGCGTCTCTCTGCCAACATCACCGCACAGAACCTGTTCACACTGACCAACTACAAGGGCATGGATCCTGAGGTATGCACCGCTGGCGGCACGGGCGGCTCCGGCGCTACGGGCATCGACTATTGCAGCGTGCCTTCTGTACGCACCTACACCTTTGGCGTGAACATCACGTTCTAAGCGTGGCGCATTGAGTGTGAATGAGAATTTGCTTAAACATCAAAAACAGAATTATTATATGAAGAGTTTCAAATATATGATGGCAGCCGGATGTCTGCTCACGCTTGGACTTTCATCGTGCAGCGACTTCCTCGACGTGAACGTGGACCCCGACAAGCCAAACAACACCACCGCCGAGGTGGCAAACCGCGTGCCTTGGATTCAGCGCATGTTCATGTACTCGGCCGGTATCACCAACTACCGCACGTCCATGATTGCCGGCGTGCTCTATTCCACGAGCGGCACCCATGGACCAGCAGCCGTGACATGGAACTTCGCCCCTGGCACCACGACATCATCATACCAGACATGGTTCGTGGAGACTGCCGCCAACCTCAACGACCTCTACAACAAGGCAAAAGCTGAGAACGCCTACCACTACATGGCCGTGGCCGACATCTACCATGCGCTCGGCTTCATGCAGATGCTCGACCTCTACGGCGAGATTCCCTACACCGAGGCTCTTGGCAACTCGCCGGTGCCTGCCTACGACGACGGCAAGACAATCTTCAACGGCTGCGTGGCAAAGCTCGACGAGGCCATCAAGTTGCTCAGTGAGGCCCAGCCTGCCACTGCCACGCCACTCTCAAAGGGCGACCTCATGAACGGCGGCGACGCGCAGAAATGGCTCAAGATGGCCTACGGCCTCAAGGCACGCTTCCTGCTGAAGCTGTCGAAGAAGGCCGAGTTTGACCCAGAGGCAATCCTCGATTGCTTGTCAAAGGGCCCACAGAGCATAGACGACAACTCCGTGATGCCATGCTTCAATAGCGGACAGGATGTTACCGACTATCTCATGGGCGACCCCATCATGACCAATGGCAACTGGAACTGCGTGGCTTACGGCACTACTCAACGCATAACGAAATACTATACCGACCTGCTCACCGACATGCGCGGCGCGGGCGTTGAGGATCCACGCTACACGAAGATCGTGCCGGCAGTGATGACTAACATCAAGGTCGTGGACGGCAAGGTGCAGTCGTACGACTGGGCACGCTCCAAAGGCGTTGACTGCCACGGCGACTGCGAGCGCTTGAAGGCCGTGGGATGGAACAGCATCGTGGCCCCGACATGGGCAGCCACAAACAAGGACATAACCTATGACATTGCCGACGCCACCGCACGCGACAAGTTTGTTTCCGACATTCAGAAGCTCCACAAGACAACAGTTGACGGCACAAAGGTGAAGGTGACTTACCAGACAGGTTCTGTCTACGTCAACAGCACCAACTACGCCTACGCCGGCGACACGGCATACGTCTCGCTGCGTAGCAACTCCAAGCTCACGGGCAACCAGACGAAGGAGGAGAACGACGTGTATTGGTACTTCTCCACTAACGACGCGCTCAACGCCGGAGCCGTGGGTTCCACGGGCTCGTTCCAGACACGCCCCGTCAGTGACTTCGAGATCATGACCTACCACGAGGCTTGCTTCATCAAGGCCGAGGTGCTCTTCCGCAAGGGCGACAAGGCCGGAGCGCTCGCCGCTTACAAGGCCGGCATCAAGGCTCACCTCGACTATATGCAAAAGAAGCTCACCGCATGGAAGGGACAGGGCTTCAGTAATCCTGACATGCTGCCGATGGACGACTCCAAGATTTCGGCTTATCTCGCCAGCGACGCCGTTTGCCAAAACGCCTCCGACCTGAAGATGAGCGACATCATGCTGCAGAAATACGTGGCCATGGGGTGCAGCCTTGAAAACTGGAACGACATGCGCCGCTTCAACTATGGCGCCGGCAACATCAAGGACTTCGGCGTGGTTTACCCAGGCTTCGATCGCTCCGTGCTCTTCACAGGCACCGACAAGCTGAAAGGCACGTCAAAGGATGACCCGAAGTATTGGCCACGCCGCTGGCGCCTGCCCGCAACGCTTGAGCTGTCTTACAACGAGGCCCAGGCCCTCGCCGTCAACAAGCACGCCGAGGACACCGACATCTGGAGCTACCCCGTTTGGTGGGACTGCGCTACGGATGCCGAGTATGAGGGCTATCTCAAGTAAGGCCGACACAAGGTTGAAAAAAATACGCACAACTACATAAAAAACACATCTCTCCATGCTGATACATAAAAGTTGACGCATGGAGAGATTTTTTGTTTGGAGCATTGGATGAAAGTCACCAAAATGAGCTACCTTTGCAGTATTCCCACTGATAACCAGTTTAAACCAATATAGAAACGACATGAAACAACACTTCGCGATCGCCTTTGCCTTCATGCTGACGGCATTCTCTCCTGCCGCCCAAGCTCAGAAGCATTGCTGCGGCAGCAAGACGGCACAGCCCGTCTACCTCGATGACACCAAGAACATAGAGCAACGCGTGGAAGACGCGCTCTCGCGCATGACGCTCGACGAGAAGATTGGCGTGATTCACGCGCAAAGCAAGTTCTCCGCCCGTGGCGTGCCCCGCCTTGGCCTGCCCGACCTCTGGACCGATGATGGCCCTCACGGCGTGCGCCCCGACGTGCTTTGGGACGAATGGGTGCAAGCCGGCCAAAGCAACGACTCGTGCGTGGCGTTCCCCGCGCTCACCTGTCTCGCCGCCACATGGAACCCTCACATGGCTTGCCTCTATGGCCGGAGCCTTGGCGAGGAAGCCCTGTATCGCGGCAAGGACGTCTTGCTGGGCCCAGGCGTCAACATCTACCGCACGCCGCTCAACGGGCGCAACTTTGAGTACATGGGCGAGGACCCTTGGCTCACGTCGACCATGGTGGTGCCTTACATCAAGGGATTGCAGAGCAACGGCGTGGCGGCGTGCGTGAAGCACTACGCGCTCAACAACGACGAGGAGAACCGACACAAAGTCAACGTCATCGTCTCCGACCGCGCGCTGCACGAGATTTACCTGCCGGCGTTCAAGGCCGCCGTGCACAAGGCTCACGTGTGGTCCATCATGGGATCGTATAACCTGTACAACAACGAGCACAACTGCCACAATGACATCTTGCTGAACAAGATATTGAAACACGACTGGAATTTCGACGGCGTGGTGGTGAGCGACTGGGGTGGAGCCCACGACACCGACCAAGCCGTGAAAAACGGTCTCGACATGGAGTTCGGCACGTGGACCAACGGCCTAAGCAAGGGCACGTCTAACGCCTACGACAACTATTACCTCGCCATGCCCTACAAGAAGGGCATCCTCAGCGGCAAATACACCGAGAAGGAGCTTAACGACAAGGTGAGGCGCGTGCTCCGCCTCTATTTCCGCACCACGATGGCCAAGCGCGGCCACGGCTTCCTCTGCTCCGAGGCCCACTACGAGGCGGCCAAGGATATAGCCGAGGAAGGAATAGTGCTCTTGCAAAACAAGGGCAACGTGCTGCCGCTGCAGCTGAACGGCTCCAAGCGGAAGAAGGTGCTCGTGGTGGGCGAGAACGCCATCAAGATGATGACCGTGGGCGGAGGCAGCTCGTCGCTGAAGGCGCAACACGAGATCTCGCCGCTCCAGGGACTGCGCGACAGGCTGAAAGACATTGCCGAGGTGGAGTATGAGCGCGGATACGTGGGCGACACCACCGGCAACTACAACGGCGTGACGACAGGCCAAGACCTCAGGGACAACCGCTCGAAGCAACAGCTCATAGCCGACGCAGTGGCCAAGGCCAAGGAGGCCGACTATGTAGTGGTGTTCGGCGGACTGAACAAGAGCGAGCATCAAGACGCCGAGGGCAACGACCGCAAGACGTATGACATGCCCTACGCACAGGACGAGCTCGTCGGCGCGCTCGCCAAGGCCAACAAGAATGTGGTGTTCGTCAACATCTCCGGCAATGCCGTGGCCATGCCATGGAAAAACGCCGTGCCTGCCATTGTGCAAGGCTGGTTCATAGGCTCTGAGGCCGGCAAGGCCCTCGCCGCCGTGCTGTGCGGAGACGCCAACCCGTCGGGCAAGTTGCCGTTCACGTGGCCTGCCTCGCTCAACGACGTGGGCGCGCATGCACTCGGCACATATCCCGGCACATGGCGCAAGGGACACAAGATAATAGACGAGGAATACAAGGAAGGCATATACGTGGGCTATCGCTGGGCCGACGCCCACAAGACCCACCCGCTGTTCGCCTTCGGCCACGGCCTGAGCTATACCACGTTCAAGCTCTCCAACCTCAGCCTCTCTTCAGCCGCCATCACCGCTAACGACACCTTGAGGGTGAAGGTCAGAGTGACCAACACAGGCAAGCGCGCCGGTGCCGAGGTGGTGCAACTCTACATCCACGACGACAAGGCAAGCGTGGACCGACCATACAAGGAGCTGAAAGGCTTCAGAAAGGTGTTCTTGCAGCCGGGCGAGACCAAGGACGTGGAGATGACGATAGCGAAAGACGCGCTCAGCTTCTACGACGAGACGACGGCAGCGTGGAAGGCGGAACCCGGAACGTTCACCGTGCTCGTGGGCAACGCTTCCGACAACTTGACACTTAGAAAGGGCTTCACGCTCAAATGACACGACAGACAACACGATGACACAAAACAACAACAGGATAGCCGCGCACGGCGCGTTATTGACAGCCAACCTCATTTTCGGATTGGGGGTGCCCATCACCAAGCTCTTGCTCGACAACTGGGTATCGCCAATGGCATGGATGGCCTCCCGCTGCATTGGCGCGGCACTGATATTCTGGGGCATCTCGCTCTTCATGCCCAAGGAGAAGGTGGTGACGAGAGACCTCTTCGTGATAATGGTTGGCGGATTGATAGGCTTCCTCGTGTCGCAGACGTTCACGGCATGGGCCATCGACTACAGCACGCCGACCTACGTGTCGCTCATAGCCACGCTCACGCCGGTCATGACCATGGTCTGCGCCACACTGTTCATAGGTGAGCGGTGCTCATGGAAAGGATTCGTGGGAATAGCTGTCGGCATCGTCGGCGCCATGCTGATGGTGGCAATGAACTGGCAGGGCGGCACCGGCAAGAACAACGTGCTCGGCATAGGCTTCGCCTTGCTCAGCTTGCTGACATGGGCCATCTACCTCATCATCACGCGCAAGGTATCGGCACGATACTCTGCCGTGACGCAGATGAAATGGATATTCCTCGTCTCCTCAGTCGCCATACTGCCGTTCTCTTGGAGCGACCTCACCCACTCCACGCTATACAGCCCGGCATGGCAATGGAGCGGCGTGATGGAGATGGCATACATCGTGGTTCTGGCCACGGTGGTCGGCTTCTTCGCCATACCGTTTGCCTCGCGATACCTCAAGGCGACCACGGTGAGCGTGTACACCAACCTCCAACCCATCGTGACGGCGATAGCCGCCATTTGCCTTGGGCAAGACCATCTGACGTGGGACATCCCCGTGGCCCTCGTCCTCGTGTTGCTTAGCGCCTATCTTGTGGGAAAGAAATAAAGAATAATATTTGATATCATTCGCAATGGCGAATGTTGTCACTCCATTGACAATGGTGACACTTGCAGGGGCGGGCCCTGTGCCCGTCCGCAACCCGAATGGCAAACGTTTTTATTGCCATTTAATGTGGTTGCGGACGGGCACAGGGCCCGCCCCTGCAAATGGTTAAAAATGCACGAGGTTGTTACTTGCAAAGGCTTGAATCGGCAGGGATGTAGTTGAAGATGGTCTTGCAAGCCTCGGCGGAGAAACGCTGGCCGGAGGTCACGCAATCGTCCCACTGCCGCTCCGTCAGCCCATTCTCAATGTCAGCGCGCGTGATATTGTTTTTCAACAATCCATAAATGAAGCCGGCGTTGAAGTTGTCGCCCGCGCCAACCGTGCTCACGGTCTCCATCTGCGCCACGTCGTAAGACTTGCGCAAGCCATTGTCGGCGTAAAGCCGCACGGGATTTGCGCCAGCGGTATAGATGAACTTCTTGCAATAGAAGCTTATCTCGGCCTGATAAACCTTGTCGGGGTTGTCGAGCTTATAGAGCACGTCAAAGTCCTCGCGAGAGCCACGCACGATGTCGGCATACTCGAGGTTCTCAAGATAGTTGGGCGTGATTTTCATCACGTCGTCCTTGTGCGACATGCGGTAGTTCACGTCGTAATAGATTATGGCTCCATGCGCGCGGGCATAATCGAGCAAGCCCACAATCTGCGGCCTCACCACGGGGTTCACGGCAAAGAAAGAACCAAAAAGCACGATGTCATCGGGATGTATGTCGGGATAGATGAAGTCGAGCTGGTCGTGGGGGTGGTCTTTATAAAAGATGTATTCAGCGTCGTTGTTGTCGTCGAGAAACGCGAGCGACACCGGCGACTTCGAGCCAGGAAACGCCGTGACGTTGGAAGCGTCGACACCGTTATCCTTCAGAAACTTTATTATGTTCTGCCCCACACGGTCGTGACCCGCCTCACCGATGAAAGCGGTGGACACGCCGGCCCTCGCCAACGATATGATGGCGTTGAACGCCGAGCCGCCTGGATAAGCTCCAATGGGTTGCTCTTTCTTGAAGATGATGTCGAGAACGGTCTCGCCTATACCTATTACTTTGCGCATGATTGTCTTTGCCTTTATTAAAATGTTGCTTTGTTGAAATTGAAGGCAAAGTTAGTGTAAATCTTAAAGACAAAGCAACACATCCCGACTTTTTTTGATGTGCATTTTATGGTATGACTGGCAGGGACGGCCCCTAACCGTCCCTACCCGCCCCTGCATCGCGCTCAATGGCCACCAATTAAATTGAATCATAATATTTTACAAATGGTCGTCTGAGAATCGTTTTTTTTCAACCAAGCCGTCGCTTGCGTGGAAATGACGCGATTATGAGCCATTTTGATAAATGATTGATTACTAAGCAATTACATTTTTAGCGGTTTTTCAGCGTCGCAAAATCGCTAAAATCGCGTTGCCGTTACACTGTAATCGCGATGCCGTTACGGTGTAATCGCGATGCCGTTACAGTGTAATCGCGATGCCGTTACGGTGTAACGGCAATGGTTTTTGGCAAAAAAGCCGCCGACGGCGCTGCAAAGGGGCACCTCGAAGCCATTTTTCCGCTCTATTTGACCCTGTTTCCAAGTGTTAAATTTTGGCAATAATATTTTACATTTCCACATGGCCGCGTGCATTTATCCCATGCCGCGCTTGATGCAGGGTCATGCCATGTTTCTTGTCTTCGAGGAGTTTTAGAGGACGTCAATAATCGAATGTCAAAATAAATGCCTACCTTTGCCCTAAAGCCGGGCAAGGCATCGTGCCGATGCCGAACCGGCGTTTTTGAAAAGACATTGTTTATAAAAAAAGACATGAGAACAGACAATTGCGTCACGATGGCCATGCCATGTGGCCTGCGCGCCATCCACATGCCCTCCAGCTCGCCCGTGGTCTACCTGGGCTACCAGATAGCGGCAGGCTCGCGCGACGAGCGGGAAAACGAGGAGGGCCTCGCCCACTTCTGCGAGCACATGACCTTCAAGGGCACTGAGCGACGGAGCGCGTGGAACATCCTCAACTGCCTTGAGGCGGTGGGCGGAAGCCTGAACGCCTACACCACGAAAGAGTGTACGGTGTTCTACGCAGCCGTGCCGGAGCACTACACACGGCGCGCCGTCGACCTGCTCACCGACATAGTGTTCCACTCGACATACCCGCAGAAGGAGATTGACAAGGAGGTGGAGGTGATATGCGACGAGATAGAGAGCTACAACGACTCACCGGCAGACCTCATCTACGACGACTTCGAGAACATAGTGTTCCACGGTCACCCCTTGGGCCACAACATCCTCGGCACCACGGAGCGCGTGCGCTCGTTCACCACCGCCGACGCGCTGCGGTTCACCAGCCGGCTCTACACGCCCAGCAACGCCGTCTTCTTCATGTATGGCGGCAAGAAGTTGCCGACCATCCCCATCGGCTCTGCCACGCTTGCAGAGCCACGCTTGCAGAAAACAGCCATTTCATCGGCGTCGCTTTTCAGCGCCGCCGGCGAGACCACGCGCGACAAGGGCACCCACCAGGCCCACGTGATGCTCGGCAGCCCTTCCTATGGCGCTTCCGACGACCTGCTGCGTGAGCGCATGAGCCTGTACCTGCTCAACAACATCATCGGGGGCAGGGGCATGAACTCAAGGCTCAACGTGACGCTGCGCGAGCACCGCGGACTCGTCTACACCGTGGAAAGCTCCATGACCACGTATGGCGACACCGGACTGTGGTGCACCTATCTCGGATGCGACAAGGACGACGTGAGGCGCTGTCTTCGCCTCGTGAGGCGCGAGCTCGACAAGTTCATGGACGAGCCACTGTCGGAGCGACGCCTCAACGCCGCGAAGAAACAACTTAGGGGGCAGCTTACGATAGACTGCGACAACCGCGAGAACTTCGCCCTCGACCTCGGCAGCGTGTACCTCTTCCGCGACAAGGCGCGCGACGTGGAGAAGACATGCAAGGAGATTGACGCCGTGACAGCCGAGGACATACAACGCGTGGCACGACACATCTTCGAGCCAAGCAAGATGACCACACTCATATACAAATAAACGATGAGAATCACCGATGAAACCGCCGATTTCATACGCCTCCACCGCCTCGACGACGTGAGGGCTCTCGCCTTGAAGGGCGATGGCAACGGCAAGGTGGACCTCGCCTTCGCCCTCAACCAGATACAGGGCTGGCAGACGGCAAGGCGGAAGTTGCCCTCATGGGCGGCGGCAGACGGCATGGTGTATCCCCCACACCTCAACATGGAGCAATGCTCAAGCGAGGCCACGGCAAGATACAAGAGCCACTGCCTGGCCTCGGGCCGCGACCTCTCCCAAGCCACGCTCGTGGACCTGACGGGCGGTTTCGGAGTAGACTTCTCCATCATGTCACGCCCGTTTGCCAAAGCCATATACGTGGAGCGAAACGCGGAGCTCGCGGAAGTGGCGCGCCACAACTTCGGCATTCTCGGACTGGGGAACGTAGAGGCAGTGTGCGCCGACGCCACGGAGTTTCTCGCCACGCTCCCACGGAAGAGCGGCGAGGGGCCACAAACCGTGGTGTTTCTCGACCCAGCGCGGAGAGACGGCAACGGCAAGAAGGTGTTCAGGATAGAGGATTGCAGTCCGGACATCATCGGCCTGCGCGACGAGCTGCTCAGCCGTGCCGACGTGATAATGATAAAGTTCTCGCCAATGCTCGACTGGCACATGGCGTTGAGCCAGCTCGGCCATGACCTGCCGGCATGGGCAGGCGACATCGAGCAAGAGGTGCACGTGGTGTCCACGAGAAACGAGTGCAAGGAGCTGCTGATAGTGATGAGCCGGGCGCAAGGCGAAAAGAGACCTACGAGAATAGTCTGCCACAACGACGGCCAACGGTTCGAGACAGCCGACACCCATTCCAAGCCGACCCTTTGGCAGGGCGACCCGGAAGACGCCAAGGGCATGTGCCTCTTCGTGCCAAACGCCTCGATAATGAAAGCCGGGGTGTTTGGCGAGCTGTCGCGCGAATACGGCATCGACATGATCGACCGCGACTCACATCTCTTTATAAGCGGGCAAGACAGGCCCGACTTCCCTGGCCGCCGATTCGAGATAGACCGCGCCTGCACCATGAACAAGAAAGACCTGCGAAAGGCGCTGGAGGGCATAAGCCAAGCCAACGTGTCGGCACGCAACTTCCCTGTCGGCGCCGACGCCCTGAGAAAGCGGCTGCGCCTGAAAGACGGGGGCGACACCTACCTCTTCGCCACGACAGTGGGCAAGAAACACATCGTGCTGGTGTGTCATGCCATGATGACACAATGCCACACTGACAAGAATTGACCATTGTCAAGCCAATTGACAGTCGTCAAGAAAGAGCCCTGTCGGGCCAGATTTTCCCCGACAGGCTTTGCCACAAGCCATAAAGGCATTACCTTTGCAGTGCAATTAGAGGATAACAAATAATAAATTAAGAAAGGATAACAAAAATGACAGTTAGTACTTTTATCGCAACAGTAGCATTGATGTTCGGTCTTATCGCTTTCGTTGGAGTTCACACCGACAGGAGCGCAAGAGCTTAAAAGACCGAGAGAGGAAGGAGGAAAACAAATAAGAGTTAGCATAGAAATAAGAATATCAGAAGGCCGCAAGTGGATATTTCCGCTTGCGGCTTTTTTATTGGGCTTTGTCGGTTTTTCTTAGTATCTTTGCATAAGATAAGCTGCACCTCAGCATAATACAAAAAGAGAAAGCAAGATGACTGATGCCATAACATATTTGGAAAGCTCGCACAAGCTTCGCCGCAACGTGCTGACGGGCGAGCTGCTCTACGCCGATGCCGACGGATGGCACAAGCTCTCGAAAGAGGGACGCAACACCATCATCCTGAACGCCCTGCGCGACGGCGTGAGCCTGGAGGAAGAGACCCTGGACCGCTTTGTCGGCTCCACGCTCGTGGAACAATGGAACCCGGCAAGGCAATGGCTTGACGAACTGCCCGAATGGGACGGCGAGGACTACGTGCTCGAACTGTCACAACGCGTCATAACGTCGAACCCCGATTGGGCGGAGCGTTTCCACAAATGGATGCTGCAGACCGTGGCGCGGTGGATGGACATGGAGGTGCCACACAGGGACGCCATAGTGCCGGTGATAGTGGGACAATGGGGCTACGGCAAGACTTCTTTCTGCTATCAGCTCCTGCCGCCACCGCTAAGGCTATATTATACCGACAAGGTAAAGCTCAGCAACTCGGCTGAGGTCTACGAGCTCCTGACCACGAACCTGCTGGTCAACATCGACGAGTTTTACCAAGAGAGCACGCTGCAAGAGCCGCTCGTGAGATACATCTTCTCACGCTCCACGCCCGTGTTTCGCCGACCCTACGGCACCACCGAGGAGCCGCGCAGGAAATACGCCGGCTTCATAGCCACGACGGGAAACCTGCACCCCATGACCGACGCCGCCGGAGCCGCGCACCTCTTCTGCGTGGAGGCGGGACGGAAGATAGACCTCTCGCCCATCCCCTACGAGCAACTCTACGCGCAGCTCAAGGAAGAACTGGAGAGCGGCATGGACTATCTGCTCGACGACGACGAGCGAGAGCGCATGGCCGGGCAGAACTCGCCATTCGAGGAGGCCGACAACCTGGTGAAGATGGTGCGCCTGCTATACGCCAACCCGCCAAAGGGACAGAAGGCGAAAGCCGTGTACATAGACACCATAATAGACAGGCTGATGCAGGAATACCCCTATTGGACCCCTGGCGACCACGTGAACCAGGACGTGGGCTTCGCCCTGCAAGAGGCAGGATTCACGCGAAGCCGGATACACGGGCGCTCGTGCTACCGCATAGTGCCACGCGACCCGCGACGCCTCGACTTCAACGACGACAGCACGGAAGAGAAGAAGAAAGACGACTTCGCCGACAACCCTCTGGCACAAGCATTGCTGGCCGGACTGGGGAAAAGGTAGGGCGAACATATAACGACGAACAACAAAGAACAGACAAGGATACAGAATGAAAAGTTCAGATAAATCTCTCACGCCAATGATGCGGCAGTTCTTCTCCATGAAGTCGAAGCACCCTGACGCGTTGCTGCTTTTCCGCTGCGGCGACTTCTATGAGACCTACTGCGAGGATGCCGTGGAAGCGTCGAAGATACTTGGCCTGACGCTGACCAAACGCAACAACGGCGCGTCGGCGGGAGCGGAGATGGCGGGATTCCCGCACCACGCACTCGACACTTACCTGCCCAAGCTTATCAGGGCGGGAAAGCGCGTGGCGATATGCGACCAACTGGAAGACCCGAAGAAGAAACGGGCCATGATAAAGGGCAAGAAGGGGCTCACGGAAATGGACAAGATGGTGAAGCGCGGCATTACGGAACTCGTCACGCCGGGCATAGCCATGAGCGACAACGTGCTCAACTACAAGGAGAACAACTTTCTCGCGGCAGTGCACTTCGGCAAGGCGGCATGCGGCATCAGCTTCCTCGACATTTCCACCGGAGAGTTCCTCACCGGGCAAGGCACTTACGACTACGTGGAAAAGCTCATTGGCAACTTCTCGCCAAAGGAGGTGCTCTACGACAAGACACGGCGCAAGGACTTCGAGAAGTTTTTCGGCAACAAGCTGACCATATTCGAGCTCGACGACTGGGTGTTCACCGAGCAAAACGCGCGGCAGAAGCTCTTGAAGCACTTCGGCACGAAATCGCTGAAAGGATTCGGAGTGGAGCATCTCAAGGACGGCATAGTAGCCTCGGGCGCGATAATGCAATACCTGGAGCTGACGCAGCACACCAACATAAACCACATCACCTCGCTGAAACGCATAGAGGAAGACAAATACGTGAGGCTGGACAAGTTCACCATTCGCTCGCTGGAGCTTCTGCAACCCATGCAGGAAGACGGCAAGTCGCTGCTCAACGTCATAGACCGAACCATCACGCCGATGGGCGGGAGAATGCTGCGAAGGTGGGTAGTGTTCCCGCTGAAAGACGTGAGGCACATCAACGACCGCCTCAACGTGGTGGAATATTTCTTCAAGGCACCAAACTTCAGGCAGATAATCGACGAGCAACTGCACAGGGTCGGCGACTTGGAACGCATAATATCAAAGGTGGCCGTGGGCAGGGTGACGCCACGCGAGGTGGTGCAGCTGAAGACGGCATTGCAGGCCATACAACCCATAAAGTCGGCTTGCCTCTACGCCAACAACGACAGCCTGAAACGCCTCGGCGAGCAGATGAACCTCTGCGAGAGCCTGCGCGACAGGATAGAGAAGGAGATACAGCCCGACCCGCCACAGCTCGTGTCGAAAGGCGACGTGATTGCCGAGGGATACAGCCAGCAACTCGACGAGCTGAGGCACATCTCGCGCGGCGGAAAGGACTACCTGTTGGAGATACAGCAGCGTGAGGCCGAGACGACAGGCATCGCCTCGCTGAAGGTGGGCTACAACAACGTGTTCGGCTATTACCTTGAGGTGCGCAACACGTTCAAGGACCGCGTGCCGGCCGACTGGATAAGGAAGCAGACCCTGGCACAGGCAGAGAGATACATCACGCCAGAGCTGAAACAATATGAGGAGAAGATACTTGGCGCCGACGAGAAGATTCTGGAACTTGAGTCGCAACTGTTCTCGGAGCTGATTGTAGACATGCAGGAGTTCATACCGCAAATACAAATCAACGCCAACATCCTCGCCCACATCGACACCCTGCTCTCGTTTGCGAAGGTGTCGGAAGACAACGCCTACGTGAGGCCTGTGGTCGACGACACCACCGTGCTCGACATTCACCAAGGCCGCCACGCCGTGATAGAGACGCAGATGCCGCTCGGAGAGCGCTACGTGCCCAACGACGTGTACCTTGACACGGAGAAACAACAGGTAATGATGATTACCGGCCCTAACATGGCAGGAAAGTCGGCACTGCTGCGCCAGACCGCCATCATCGTGCTGTTGGCGCAGATAGGCTGCTTCGTGCCGGCGGAGAGCGCGAGGGTGGGACTCGTGGACAAGATATTCACGAGGGTCGGCGCGAGCGACAACCTCTCGCTTGGAGAATCAACGTTCATGGTGGAGATGACCGAGGCGGCCGACATACTGAACAACGTGTCGCCCCACTCGCTCGTGCTCTTCGACGAACTGGGCAGGGGCACGTCGACCTACGACGGCATTTCCATCGCCTGGGCGATAGTGGAATACCTGCACGAGCACCGTGGCTCGCAAGCTCGCACGCTCTTCGCCACACACTATCACGAGCTCAACGAGATGGAAAAACATTTTCAGCGTATAAAAAACTACAACGTGGCCGTGAAGGAGATAGACGGAAAGGTGATATTCCTTCGCAAGCTCACGCCTGGAGGGTCGGAACACTCGTTTGGCATCCACGTGGCCGAGATGGCAGGAATGCCGCGATCCATCGTGAACCGGGCCAACGACGTGCTGAAAGAACTGGAGGCTGACAACGCGGAAGTGGGCAACGCGGGCAAGGCAAAAGTGGAAAACATCGGAAAAGACAGAGATGGCGTACAGCTCAACATCTTCCAGCTCGACGACCCCGTGCTGAAACAGGTGCGCGACGAGATACTTGAACTTGACATCAACAACCTCACGCCGGTGGACGCACTAAACAAGCTCAACGAGATAAAGAAAATAGTGACGGGAAAGTCGTGCTGAAGCACACGGCTCAAAGGGCGACGCCTTGCTTGCCATGCATGAAGCCAACGGCAAGGCAGCACGCCCGTCACACGGCTGGCGCCATTGAAAACAAGCACGTGCCAACACACCGTAAACAAGAAAACAAAAATCCCTGTTGCCATCACGACAACAGGGATTTTTGTTATATATAAATAATGTGTTTATGCCTTGACAGGCTCAGCGGCTACAGGCTGCTCAGCGTTGTCTTCCATATTGTTGATCTTCTTGCCCAACACGATGTAAGCGATTGGCGAAGCGAGGAAGATGGAACTCAACGTACCAACTACCACACCAACAATCATGGCGAACGAGAACGAACGGATGGAGTCGCCACCAAGGATGAAGATAGCGAGCAACACGATCAACGTGGAAACAGACGTGTTAATGGTACGCGCGAGGGTCTCGTTGATAGAGTCGTTGAACAACTTCTGCTTGTCACCCTTAGGATGCAAGCGGAGATTCTCACGAATACGGTCGAACACCACCACGGAGTCGTTGATGTCGTAACCAATCACCGTAAGGATGGCGCCGATAAACGCCTGGTCAATCTCAAGCGAGAAGCCTATCCAGCCATAGCAAAGCGAGAAGAGGCCGATGACCATTGTCGTGTCGATGGCCAAAGCCAAGATTGAACCTACAGAGAAACCGACGTTGCGGAAACGCAGAAGGATATAAAGGAATATGCAAAGCAAGGCCAAGCCTACACTTATGATAGCGTTCTTCGTAATATCCTTAGCCACCGAAGGTCCTACCTTTGAAGAACTGATGATGGAGCCACCCTGGCGGATGTCCGGGTTCTTGAAGGCGTCCACGTTAGCCTGGCTCACGAAGCCACTCTTATGGAGAGCGTTGTAGAGTATTGTCTCAGCCTTGTCGTCAGCGTTAGGATCGTTGCTGTCGATGTCCCAGTTGGTGCTCACGCGGATGGTCTGGCCGTCGGTGCCAATGGCGATAACCGTTGTAGTGGCAAGCTTGCCCTTGTCGGAACCAGTGGTGTTGACGAAAGCGTTTTGCAGCACAGGACGAACATCCTCAACGGGAACCGACTTGTTGAGTGTGACAACATAGTTGCGACCACCGGTGAAGTCGATGCTCTGGCTCAAGCCGCGAATGGCGAAGCTGGCAATGCAGATGACGATTGCCACGGCATAGACGACGAAGCTCACCTTGTACATCGACATGAAACGATACTTGGTGTTCTGCATGAGGTTCTTTGAGAAACCGGTCCAGAACTTCAAGTGCATCCACTTGCCATGATTGAGCTTGTACTCATAGATAAGGCGAGTGAGGTAAACGGCGGTGAAGAAGTTACATACGATACCGATAATCCAAGTCGTGGCGAAACCACGGATAGGTCCTGTTCCGACTGCGAGAAGGATGATACCTGTTATCAATGAAGTGAGGTTGGAGTCGAAGATGGCAGAGAAAGCGTTGCTATAACCTTCGGATATGGCCTTTCTCATGTCCTTGCCCTTGCGAAGCTCCTCCTTGATACGCTCATAAACAAGCACGTTGGCATCCACGGCGGTACCCAACGAAAGCACCATACCGGCAATACCACTCATTGTCAACGCGGCCTGGAACGACGTGAGTATGCCAAGCGTGAAGAACACGTTGATGAGCAACGCGCCAATGGCGATAGAGCCAGGGATGACATTGTAGATGGCGAGCATGAAGATTATCAACAGCACGAAAGCCACGATGAACGAGACGATACCCTGCTGGATTGACTGCGCGCCGAGCGTAGGACCAACGACCTCCTCCTGCACGATGTGGGCGGGAGCCGGCATACGACCGGAGTTGAGAGTATTGGCAAGGTCTTTAGTGTCTTGCACCGTGAAGTTACCGCTGATAGAGCTTTGTCCACCGCTAATCTCGCCATTCACGCGAGGAGCGGAGTAAACCACGTTGTCGAGGGTGATGGCGATTGCCTTGCCCACGTTGGCCTTTGTCAGCTCGGCCCAACGGCGTGCGCCCTCAGAGTTCATGGTCATGGAAACCTCAGGCTGGCCAGTGAGCTGGTTGAACTCATCCTTAGCCTGAACGACCACGTCGCCTTCCAGTGGAGCACGGCCGTTTGTCGTAGTGACCTTCAAGGCATGAAGCTCAAAGATGTTCTTTGCCTGGATGCCATCAGCTGGCTTGGCACTCCAAAGGAGCTTGAGGTCGCTGGGCAGGATTTGCTTTGCGAGGCTGCCATAGATAATCTTGTTGATGGCGGCGGTGTCGCGCACGCTTGCATATCCGCAAACGCTCAAGCCTTGGCCTGTGGTCTGCAGCATGGCGAGCAATGGGTGCAATTTCTTTGCCTCCTCAAGCTGCGCGTCTGGAGTGGCCTTGATGTTCTTCTTGGCGTCTTTGCCATTCTTGAGTTGGAACTTAGGCTTCTCCTGCTTTGCCTGCTTAACCTCCTTCTCGGCAGTGGCCTTGGCTGCGGCTACGTCGTTCTCGGCCTTGGCAGAGTCAGCGGCGACCTTCTCGTCGGCATCGCCATTGGCGACACGCTGGTCGAGCTGCTGCAGGTAAGGAAGCACCTCGTCGGCGTTGTAGGTCTCCCAGAACTCCAAGTTGGCAGAGCCCTGCAAGAGTTTACGCATACGCTCAGGCTCGCGGATACCAGGCATCTCGACAGAGATACGGCCCTCGGCACCCTGCACCTTCTGGATGTTGGGCTGCACCACGCCAAACTGGTCGATACGCGTGCGTACCACATTGAAAGAGTTGTCAATGGCCGCAGACACCTCGGCGCGAAGCGTCTTCTCCACCTCGCTGTCTGTGCTTGTAGGAGAAACCTTGCCCTGCAGCTCAGTGGTAGCGAACACCTCGGCAAGCTTGTGGCCAGGGGCGTTCTTGTGATAAGCATTGATGAAAAGAGTGATGAAGTCGCCCTGTGTGGCTTGCAACTCCTTGCGAGCCTCGTCCATGGAACGGGTGAAGGCGATGTCGGTCTTGTGATCGGCAAGATTCTCCACCACGTCGGGCACAGAGATCTCAAGGATCACATTCATACCGCCCTTAAGGTCCAGACCCAGACCAATCTGAGTCTCGAGGCACTTCTGATAGCTGTAGATGCCAAGATACTTCACAGAATCCTTGTAATCCTGCTGGGCAACGGCATCGGGCCGCTTGGCCGCCTGACTGTCATAGTAGCTTGTGGCAATCGGGAAGCTCAAGTAGAAGAGGCTCACGAGCGTCAGAAGAACGGCTGTCGTGATAACGATTCCTTTGTTTTGCATTGTGTTTGTTAGTTATTTTTGTTGTTTCTATTTCTCCAAAATATATAATATGTGCAAAGTTACAAGTTTTTTTAGTTTATAATGAAGAAAACTAAGGAAAATTAAAGCTTGAGCCAGCACATTATAGGATAATGGTCTGAATTTTTAATGGAATTGTCCACTTTGCAAGCATAATGTTTAAAGTCCGGAGTGCAAAGTATATTGTCGATTCTGACATACATTCTCGACTTGTGATAGCTTATGCCCGGACCGTTGCCGGTTTCCTCAAAGCAGTCGACAAGTCCCTTGGAAATGGTGCGATGCGCGTAAGAGAGCGGCGTGTCGTTGAAGTCGCCACACACGATCATCGGCACTCCGCCATGATAAGCTATATACCTTGCCACCGCGTCAGCCTCGGGAGCGCGCTTCTTGGTTTGCTGGCCAAGGTGGTTGATAAGCCATTTTGACGTTCGTGTCACCGCCTTTCCTTTAAGCTCGCCTTTCATGAGCTGCTGAAACTGCTCCTTCTCGTCAAGGCTTAGCCCCGTGGTCTCAAGGTGGTTGTTCACGACGATGACATCGCGATGGCACACCCTCAACTTGAAAGCGCAACTCATGTTGCCTTTCGATTGATAGCGTATGTGCTCCTTTGAGAGTATGGGGTACTTGGAGAAGATGGTCATGAAGTCGCCCTTGTTCTTGGCCGTGTCCTTATACTCATATACCTTTCCCAAGATGGAGTCGACCTGCACGCTGCCGACCTCATGTTCCGCAGACTCTTGCAGGCACACGATGTCGGCATCCTGGCGTTTTATGTATTGGAGTATGGCATTAGGCTTGTCGCGATTCTCCCATCCAGCATAGTTATACACGTTGTATGACAACACCTTAATGCTTCCCTTTGGCGGATCGGACGGGAAGTTGAAGGGACAATATTTCCTCACCGGCCCATAGCACACGACAAAGCCCAACAAGGGTATGATGACCATCTTGACCTTTACCAACGCCCAAAAGACGAGAAAGAAGAAATTGATGGCAAGGACAACGGGAAAGAATAAACCCATGTTGCTCAGCTTGGGCCATACCGTAGGGTCCACCTTGCCGGCATTGCCAATGAGCAGCATGAGCAGGATGGAAGCCACGTTGGCCCCACCTATTATCTGAAAGGCTACACGCAATACCTTGCTCATTTCTTGCTTTGATCGAAGAGGGTCTGCTTCTCGTCACGCGTCAGACTGTCGTAACCGCTCTTGCGTATCTTGTCAAGGATGCGGTCAACCTCCTCTTGCTTGGCCCTTTTGTTGGCGTTGTAGTCCCAGTCGGGATTATCGTTACGCTGACGTTTAATCTTGCTTTGCTCCCACTTGCTTCTCATGTTGTTGAAAAACTGCGAGCCACCTTGCATTCCGCCACCGTAAGGATGCCGCTGCCAATACCTTATCAAGAAGAATCCGAATATCATGCCGCCGAGGTGCGCTATATGAGCCACCTGCGAGCCTGGCTGGGCAAGCGCTGAGAAAAACTCCACCGCTATGGAGCCGAGCACCATCCACTTGGCCTTGATGGGAATTGGAATTGGTATGATGAACATTCGCTCATCCGGAAACATCATGCCAAAGGCGAGAAGCAAAGAATAGATGGCACCGGAAGCCCCAACCGTGGTCCAAAGTCTCAGCGCAGAGTCGTTGGCGGCGGCCACTTGCAGCAACTGCGAGAAGCCGTAGCCAGCGTCGGAAGAGATGACATAAAACTGCACAAACTGGGCTATCTCTTGCATCAATCCAGCGCCGACGCCACAAAAAAGATAGTAGGCGATGAAACGGCGAGGCCCCCAAACGCGCTCCATCACGGAGCCGAACATCCACAGCATGAACATGTTGAGGATGATGTGCTCCCAACCGCCATGCATGAACATATAAGTAATGAGCTGATATACATGGAAATCGGTGGCAAGGAAGAAATGCAGGCCAAACAAAGAGTTGAGGTCAACAACTCCCGTCTTCCCCAAGGCGAGCATGGCCATGAAACACAAGAGATTTACGATAATGAGGTTGCGGGTTACCGCGGGTATTCTAAGCATAACTTACTATATAATTCCATTTTCAAGCCGCCGCGCATTGCCGACAAGGCGACATCGTTGCAAAATTACGAAAAAAAGCCCTTAAAAGTCCATTCCGCGAGCCTTTTACCACTTTTTTTAGGCTTTTATGTCATTTTTCTTTTCTTTTTGTTTGTTGAATGAAACTATTGCACTATATTTGTCGCTGAATAAGGGATTTAGAGCAAAAACCATGGTTGCCGTCCTTTTTCCACCACCCAAAAGCACATAAATAATCAAGCAAGACAAACCCATTAAACTATATCACAATTATGACAAAAGCAGATCTTATCAAGAAGATTGCCACGGCAGCCAATATCAACGCCACTGAAGCCAAGCAAGCTCTCGATGCCGCGACAGAGTCTATCAAGCAAGCTCTTGCCGCAGGCGAGAAGGTTCAACTCTTAGGTTTCGGCACGTTCTCTGTCAACGAGCGTCCGGCACGCGAGGGCAAGAACCCGCAGACAGGCGAGGCCATACACATCGACGCAAAGAAGGTTGCCAAGTTCAAGGCTGGCGCTGACTTTGAAAAGCTGCTCAACGCGTAAGCTCGGCAACAACCAACAAAAGATTTAACTAAACACACCCTGGGAAGCCACCATGCATTCCCAGGGTGTTGCATTTATATGCAAATTATTGTTACGCACAATTGATTTTCATCGCAAAACAGACGAAAAGCGTGTAAATATTTGCCAAATTCATTATTAAGGCTTAATTTTGCAGCTGGGAGAAACGGCAAACTATTAAAACTCATACTTGGCAAATAGTTTTTCGCTATCTTAATATATCTTTGTTAGAAAGGACGTTATAACATTTGACGTGCATTTTTCTCGTTAAGATATAATGTCGGCAAATGGTAAAAACAACTATAAGATAATAATAACAATTGATTTAGAAAATCCAAATTATCAAAATGTATAACAAGAAAAGAAGCGGCATGAGGACGTGGAGACGCTGCCTGTTGGCAAGCTCATTCCTCATTGCCAGCTCCACGGCATTTGCCGAAAGCGACATCAGTGGCACTGTGGTCGATGCCAAGGGAACCCCATTGGCGGGAGTGGTAGTGAGAGTGGAAGGAAGCAAGAAAGGCACTATCACCGACGGCAACGGTCGCTACTCCATCGACGCCACGCCCTCGCAACGTCTGCAATTCTCGTTTCTCGGTTTCACGAGCCAAACGGTTAAGGCCGGGCAAAGCAGTCAAGTGGTGTTGCAGGAAGACGACAAGACCCTCAGCGAAGTGGTGGTAGTGGGCTACGGCACAATGCGAAGGAAGGACGTGACAAGTTCCATCACTACATTGAAACAAGACGACCTCAACCTTGGCGTTGTGACAACGCCTGGCGAGCTCTTGCAGGGCAAGGTTCCCGGACTCGTCGTCACTACCACGGCCGACCCCAACGGCGAGCCATCTGTCACCCTTCGCGGCGCCTCCACGCTTCGCACGGGCGAGGCTATGCAACCTTATTATATAGTGGACGGCGTGCCTGGAGTGGACCTCTCATTGATATCACCCGACGACATTGAAAGCATCGACGTGCTGCGCGATGCCACGGCAACGGCCATATACGGCTCCAAGGCCGCCAACGGCGTCATCATCGTGACGACGAAAAAAGGGCACAACGGCACCGCGCGAATAGGTTATCGTGGATACGCTGCAATTGAAAGTGTGTCGAAAGACCTAAAACTTGCCTCTGCCACAGACCTGCGCGATTACGCCAAGACCAACAACTTCACCTTGCCTGACGACAAGTGCGCCGACACCAATTGGCAGAAAGAAGTGGAGCGCATGGGCTTCAGCCACAACCACAACCTCTCGGTGAGCGGCGGGACCAACAAGTCGAGCTATAACGTCAGCCTCAACTATCTCAACCACAAAGGCGTGATAAAGGGCACCGACAAAGAGCGATTCTCGGCAAGGGCCTTGGCACAGTCAAAGGTGATGCACGACAGGCTCAGCCTCGCGCTCGGCGTGAACTACAGCCGCACGGAAAGCAACGACGTGCCAAGCGGAGGCGACTGGGGCGAGGGCGTCACCGACGCCATGGCATACTATTCGCCGATACAGCCAGTCAGGAACGAGGACGGCAGCTGGTTCAGCTCATCGAGCGTAACCCACTACTACAACCCCGTGTCGATGATAAACGAAGACATAATGAACTATGTGAAGAAACGGCTGCAAGTCACGGGCAAGGCCGACCTCAACATCATGAAAGGTCTCACCTGGAGCGCGCAGTTCTCTTACTCTGACAGGCAGAACATCACGTCAATCTACCACTCCACACAATCGCAAATCACGCAAAGCAACGGGCAGGCCACTCGCAGCACCTACTTCAGCGACAAGAAGGTGTTTGAGACTTATGCCAACTATCAAGCCAACATCGGCAACGACCACCGCCTCGGGTTCATGGCTGGATATTCTTGGGAAGAGTCAAACCAAGACGACGGCTTCGGGCTCACTGTGAAAGACTTCTACAACGACAACCTAAAGTATTATGACCTCACGTTCGCCAACAAGATTGACGGCATCGACGCCGTGGAGAGTGGCAACCTGTCTACCCTTCGCATGATTTCCTTCTATGGGCGTGCCAACTACTCGTTTGCCGACAAATACAGCCTCCAGGCGACCCTGCGTCGCGATGGCTCGTCGGCCTTCGGCAAGAACAACCGTTGGGCCACGTTCCCGTCGGTGAGCGCGGCTTGGCGACTGAGCGAGGAAAGCTTCATAAAGAAGCTCAACGTTTTCGACAACCTGTCGCTGCACGTCGGCTATGGCGTGAGCGGCAACTCGCTTGGCTTCGACGCCTTCACCGCCTTGCAGACATACGCGGCAACGGGATGGTTCCAGTATACCGACTCGAAGGGACAGACAAGCAACATGCACACCATCGGCGCCACTAACAACTCCAACCCCAACCTGAAATGGGAACGCACGGGGATGTTCAACATCGGCGTCGACTTCGGGTTCTTCGGTGGCCGGCTGTCGGGAACGGTGGAATACTACGACAAGCGCACCTCCGACCTCATTTATTATTACCCCGTGTCGACCAACCGCTACGCCTTCGGCACCATGACGGCCAACGTGGGCGACATAAGCAACAAGGGCGTGGAACTGAGCATACACGCCGTGCCGGTGATGACAAAAGACTTCAAGTGGTCCACGGCGCTTAACCTCTCGCACAACAGCAACAAGGTGGTGAAGCTCTCCAACCAGACGTTCTCGGTCAACTATATCAACGAGGCCGACTGCATGATTACCGGCAACAACGGTGTCTGCGTGCAGCGCATAATGGAAGGAAGCCCCATCGGGCAGTTCTATACCTACGAGTGGGCTGGATATGATGACAATGGCGTCAGCCAGTTTTACGTTCACGACCCTGCCACGGGCGAGCGCACCGGCGAGACGACCACCAAGCCTCAAGACACCGACCGCGTGAAGACCGGAAGCGCGCAACCCAAGCTCACTTACGGATGGAACAACACGCTGTCTTACAAGCGCTGGAGCCTCAACGCCTTTTTCCAAGGCGTCGTCGGCAACAAGATTTTCAACGCCCTGCGCGCGCAGGGCAACTGCGTAAGCCTTATCTCGCAGGGCAAGAACGTGCTGAAGGAGTGTCTCACCGACCAGAGATATGGCGACGTGAACTCGCAAGCGCCTTCCGACCGATGGATAGAGAACGGCAGTTACCTTCGCCTGTCGACGCTCACCCTGGCCTACGATTTCGGGAAGATAAGCGATTGGGTCAGCGGCCTCTCCATCTATGCCACTTGCGACAACGTGTTCACCATCACGGGCTACAAGGGCACCGACCCGGAAGTGGACCTCGGCGGACTGACGCCCGGCATACAATGGCGCAACATGTATTATCCACACACTCGCACGTTCATGATGGGCGTGAAAGTCAACTTTTAATGTTTAAGCTATCATGGGAAAAATGAAATACTTTATGGCGGCGGCCATCGTCGCCATGGCCGCGACGTCGTGCACCGACCTCGACGTTGATGTCATGTCGAAGCTGACGCAATATCCGACCGAGTCGGAGATAGCCTTGGAGGGAAAGATGGCGGATGCCTATTATGCCTTCCGCGAGCAGCTCGGCAACAACTACAACCGCTACCAGACATTCTCCTCCGACGAGGCCACGGGCCTGAGCTTCGACGGCGACTACTACGACGGGGCTGAGAACATCAACCCCACCCTGCACACCTTCCTGGCAAGCGACAAGCCGCTCAACTGGTGGAGCGACGTGGCGGGCGGCATAACTCGATGCAACAAGCTCATAGGCGAGCTGTCGGAGCAGGACAACGCCACCACGAAGAGATACATCGCCAACCTGCGCGCCGTGCGCGCCTTCTACCATTTCATATTGATGGACAGCTATGGCGACGTGCCTATACTTGACAAGATATACGATGACAACGAGGCCATTGAGCGCAAGCCGCGCAAGGACGTGGCCGTGTTCATTGAGAAAGAGCTAAAGGAGTGCCTGCCAGACCTCTCCACCGCCAGCGATGCCTCCACCTACGGCAAGCCAAACAAGTGGATGGCTGAAGCGCTCTTGGTGAAGCTGTACATGAACTGGGCGGTGTACACCTGTGGCAACGTGGCCGACTATGACCCTAACACCACGGCCAACACCAAGCTCAACGACGCTGTGATGTATTGCGACGACATCATCAACAGCGGCCTCTTCAACCTCTCCGACAACTATCGCAAGAAGTTCCTCTACGACAACGGGGCGCAGATAAAAGACTTCATCTACGCCATGCCCTACGATTGCGTCTCCGCACAAGGCATGCTCTACGGACGCTTCCGCACGTTCAGGAAGATAGACCAAGGCTCGCCAACGGGCTATTACAACGGCCTGATGAAAAAGTCGTGCGCCGGCATCTGCGCCATGAACCCTGAGTTCAGCGACCTTTTCACCCTCAAGGGCGATGAGCGCAACAAGTGCGTGCTTATGGGCAAAGTGTTCATCCACGACGCGATAACAGGCGAGGAGACCTCGACACCTTATATGTACAAGGGCGCGCAACTGGAGTTCACCAAGACCATAACGCTGAAAGATGGCGGAGAGGCACAGCTCAACGCCGGCGCCACTCCCGACGGATGGCGTCAAGGCTACAGGTCGATAAAGTTCTACCCCAACCCCAACGAGTTTGCCGAGCACGACCGCTACCAGAGCAACGACGTGCCCATATTCCGCTACGCCGACATATTGCTCGAGAAGGCCGAGGCCATTCTCCGCGGAGCCAATGCCACCAACGGCGACACGCCACAGAGACTGCTCAACCAGATACGCGCCTATGTCAACGCGCCACTGCTCGACCATGCCCCGTCGCTGAAAGACATTCTCGATGAGCGAGGCCGTGAGTTCTTCGACGAGAACTGGCGCCGCAACGACATGATACGCTTCGGAACCTTCGAGAGCGAGTACGGATTCCACAGAAAAGGATTCGCCAACGCCAACTTCGACAAGCAGCGCCGAGTGTTCCCCGTGCCAACGTCAGTGATGGAGGAGAACACCAACTGGAAACAAAACGCCGGATATTGACAGAAAGCAAATAACCCTTGCATATAGCCCTTGCATATCCCACGACATTCCAACTCTTTCCGATTCAGTATACACCGGAAAGGTGTTGGAATGTTTTTTGAATATAAGAACAGGGCTGGATTTCACGCTATCGTGAATCCAGCCCTGTTTGGTTATCCGCGCTTTGCTAACACAAGGAACGCGAGCGACGCCGCAAGGCAAGCTATCCCATTTGATTTAGGGATGACGCGTCGCGCTTCTTGGCGGTTAAGCTTCGTTCACTTGGTCAACGTGAGCTTAGCCGATTGCACGTTGGCACTGTTGGCGCCAATCATTATGTCGAAGTCGCCCGGCTCAAGCACCGTCTTGCCCTCATTGTCGTAATAGCTGAGTGTAGCGGCGTCGATGTCAAACGACACCGTCTTGCTCTCACCCTTCGCAAGGTGAATGCGCTGGAAGCCCTTGAGCTCTTTCACCGGTCTTACGATGCTGGCGAAACGGTCACGGATGTAGAATTGCACGATTTCATCGCCATCGCGACTGCCCGTATTGGTGATGGTAGCGGTTGCCGTAACCTTGCCACCAGCCTTCATCGTCGACGAGGAAAGCGTCACCGGGGAGTAGCTGTAAGACGTGTAGCTCAAGCCATATCCGAAAGGATAAAGCGGGCCATGCGTCACGTCGGTGTAGTTGCTCTGAAACTTGCGGAACACCTTGCTGCCGTCCTCCACGGGGCGACCCGTGTTGAGGTGATTATAATAGAGAGGCTCCTGGCCGGTAGTGCGCGGGAAACTGTTTACCAACTTACCCGTCGGCACCTTGTCGCCAAAGAGCACGTCGCAGATGGCGTCACCGGTCTCAGAACCAGCGAACCACACGTTCATGATAGCCGCCGCATTGTCGTTCTCCCACGAGAGCACGGTGGGACGTCCGGCGAAGTTGAGCAGCACCACGGGCTTGCCCGTCCTCACGAGAGCCTTCAGCAAGCGAGCCTCAGCGTCGGGCATGGTAAGGTCGGTACGCGCTGAGCTCTCACCGCTCATATCCGCCAGTTCACCGAGGCAAGCCACGATGACATCGGCGTTTTTGGCCACTTTCAGTGCCTCTGCCAGCATTTGCTTGGCATCGCCGCGCGGTATGGGGCGACCAATGCTGACCGCCTCCTGACGCACGCTGTCGTCGTAGATATTTGAGCCTTGGGCGTAGGTCACCGTCGCCTTGTCGCCAAGATAGCGCTGCATGGCTTCCTTTACGGTGGCGTATTTCTCAGGCTTGTCGCCCGTCGACCAGCATCCTGGAAGGTTGTTGCGCGTGTCGGCGAGAGGGCCTATAAGGGCGATGGAACCTTGCTTTTTCAGTGGCAGGATGTCGTTGTCGTTCTTCAGCAACACGAACGTCTGCGCGGCTATGTCGCGCGCCGTTTGGCGATGCTGGGCGGTGTACAGTTCCTTCTTCTCGCGCTTGGGGTCGCAATAGCGATAAGGGTCATCGAATAGCCCGAGCTTGTATTTAGCCTCCAAGACACGTCTGACGGCCTGGTCAATCTGCGCCATCTTCACGGTGCCATTGTCAAGGCAAGCCTTCAACTGTACAAGGAAAGCCGAGGAGCACATGTCCATGTCGGTTCCGGCGTTCATGGCTTGCGCCGTACTTTGCATCTGGTCGCCGAAGCCCCAGTTCGTCATTTCGTTGATGGAGCCGTAGTCGGTCACGAGGAATCCATTGAAGCCCCACTGACCACGCAGCACGTCGGTTATGAGCCAGCGGTTGCCCGTGGCCGGCATGCCGTCGACGATGTTGAACGACGACATCACCGAGCCCACGCCAGCCTCGACCGCGGCCTTGTATGGCGGCAGATATTGGTTGTACATGCGCAGGCGGCTCATGTCCACCGTGTTGTAGTCGCGTCCGGCCTCCGACGCGCCGTAAAGGGCATAGTGCTTCAGGCACGCCATAAACTCATTCTTGGCATATCCCTGCCTCTCGCCTGAGCCTTGATAGCCACGTATGGCAGCCGCGGCCATCACCGATGAGAGATAAGGGTCCTCGCCGTAGCCCTCAGCCACGCGCCCCCAACGGGCATCGAGAGCCACGTCGACCATAGGGCTGTAGTTCCAGCAGATGCCGCTCGCCGTGGCCTCCTCAGCCGCCATGCGCGCACCGTCCTCTATGGCTTGCGGATTCCACGAGCACGCCTGCGCCAATGGGAGGGGCAGCACCGTCTCGTAGCCGTGAATCACGTCGAGACCGAAGATGAGGGGGATGTGCAGGCGGCTCTTCTTGACCGCCACCTCTTGCAACGCCCTGACCTTGGCGGCGCCTTTCGTGTTGAGCACCGCGCCAAGCATGCCTTTTTCCACCAGCTCCACCAGCGGCGAGTTGGTCTTGGCGCCCGTGGTAAGGTCGGTTCCTGGCATGAGGTTGAGCTGTCCTATCTTCTCCTCAACGGTCATCTTGGCCATCAAGTCGTCCACAAACTCGTTCATGGGCTTCTTTTGGGCATGAAGCGAGAGACAAGACATGAGAATCGAAAAACACAATATTGTCTTCTTCATAAATATTATAACATTAAAAGTTAGTTGCAATTCGGGGCGTAGGCTTTCGTGGTTGCCATTCGGGGGCGCGAACGGGCACCATGAGTATATGGTGCACCATCACACGCAAAATTAAGAATAATTTTCAAGCACTTCTTCTTCTGATGCTTAAAAAAACATAACGGCCACACGTCCGTCCCCGCAAGTCGCGACCATTGGCGCGGTGTCGACACACACCGGAGCCGTCTCTGCCAAGTCGGACGCGTCAACCTTGGCTATGGAAGCCGTCACCACGCTCTTCTTCTGTACGCCATAACCAATGACGACAACCTCGGATATGGTCTTCTGGTCTTAGAGAAGGGTGACACGCATGTCGGCAGAACCTTTCTTTTCCTGGAATTGTAAAATATTATTGCCAAAATTTAACACTTGGAAACCAGTGCAAATAGAGCGGAAAAACTGTCGGAGGCTACCCCTTTTCGGCACCGCCGGCGTCTTTTTTACCAAATTTTGTTGCCATAGTAGCCAAATGGCGTCGCCGTTACACCGTAACGGCAACGCGATTACACCGTAACGGCAACGCGATTACACCGTAACGGCAACGCGATTGCACCGTAACGGCAACGCGATTTTTGCGAATTGGCAACGCCCGGAAAGCGCAAACAATGCAAACAGTTGACATTCAACGGTTTATAAAAACAGCCTGAGAATCGATTTTTTTCGACCAAGAGACTGCTTGGTTGAAAAAAATCGATTCTCAGACGACCATTTGTAAAATATTATTATTCACTTTGCAGGGGCCGTTACTCCCTTCTTTTCCACCATTATCGGGGGCCATCCATGCCCATGGCTTGCATGCCATCACTCTTGGCGGAAAAGCCGCGTCAAGGGCGGTTTATCACCTCCAACGCCTTTGTCACGATGTCGCTTTGCTGGTTCATGACCTGGAAATATTGGCTCATGTCCCATATGTCGCGAGCGATGAGAGCCTTGAGCTGGGCACGCAGGTAAACGAGGGTGCGGTCAAGCTCAGCCTTGTCCTTGGGCTCTATCTTCTGCTTCTTGCCGTCGCTGATGATGCTGTCGACAAGTTGTTGCGGGACCGTGAAGTGTTCGAGATAGGCGCTGAACTGCGGATATTTTGCCTTGAGCTGCTTGCGGTGCGAGTCCATGAATTTAAGGTCGTTGTCCAACACTATTCCCTTCGCCATCAGCTTGCGGTGGAAGGTGGTGAACCTCATGGTGTCGAGAGGCACGAAACAGTCGGGCATGATACCTCCCCCGCCATACACCACGCGGTTCTTGCGAATGGTGTGGAACTTCAGAGAGTCGGCAAAATGTATGCTGTCGGCGGAATAAAGCTCTCCGTGCTTATAGCGTGTGTCGAGCTCCATCTCATAGTCCTTGCGGTCGCCCTTCACGTATGGCTTCTGTATGCAGCGACCCGACGGGGTATAATAATGTGCGATGGTGAGCCTCATCATCGAACCGTCAGGAAAGCCCACGGGGCGTTGCACCAATCCCTTTCCGAAGGAGCGTCTGCCCACCACCGTGCCACGATCCTGGTCTTGCAAGGCACCTGTGACAATCTCGGCGGCTGAGGCCGTCAGCTCATTTATCAAGACCACCACCTTGCCGTCAACGAGCTTGCCGTCGCCCTTCGCCACATATTCTGACCGTGGCACCTGGCGACCTTGCGTATATACGATGAGGTCGCCCTTGCGCAAGAACTCATTGGCTATGCTCACGGCGGCCTGCAAATAGCCGCCTCCGTTGTCTTGCAAGTCGAGAATGAGATTCCGCATGCCCTTGCCTTTAAGGTCGCTGACGGCTGTCATGAACTCGTCGTAGGTCGTGGCGCCAAAACTGCCTATGCGGATATAACCCGTGGCAGGAGCTATCATGTACCAACCGTCGATGGTCTTCACCGGAATCTTGTCGCGAACCACGGTGAAATGGAGCTTTTCCGCTATTCCGCGCCTTGCTATGGTGAGCTTTACCTTTGTACCCTTGGGACCTCTCAGCCTCCTCATTATCTCCTCTCGGCTCATCTTCACGCCGGCTATCGCCGTGTCGTTTACGGCTATGATGCGGTCGCCCGACATGATGCCCACTTTCTCGGAAGGGCCTTTCGCCACGGTTTGTATCACGAGCAGCGTGTCTTCCTGCATGTTGAACTGTATGCCGACACCCTCGAATGAGCCATTGAGCGACTCGTTCATGGCCTTGGTCTCCTTGGCCGTGGTGTAAGAAGAATGAGGGTCGAGCTTCTCAAGCATCCCTCGAATGCCGTCCTCCACAAGCTTGTTTTGGTCGACGGAGTCGACATAGAAACTATTTATGGCTATCTCCGCGATTTGCAACTTGCGCAGAGGCGAGTCCTTGCCAAAGTCCAATCGCAGTTGTGCATGTGCCGGCGCCGACAAGAAAAGCGGCAACAGCAAAAGGGTGGCATGGAGAAAATGCGTGATGTGTTTCATCATAATAACGTGTTTCAAGGCGCGAGCCTGTCAAAAAGTGTGTTAAAGCGTCAGTCTATCAAATCGGTGTCTTGAGGCAAGTCTTCCTCAATGACAAGATTGTCGATGATGAAGTTTTGCCGCTCCATGGTGTTCTTGCCCATGTAGTATTCGAGGAGCTTCTGCACCTGGTCGTTCTTGTGGAGCGTCACTTGCTCGAGACGCATGTCAGGACCGATGAAATGGACGAATTCGTCGGGTGAAATCTCTCCAAGGCCCTTGAACCTGGTAATCTCCGGGTCTGGCCCGAGGTCGCGTATGGCGTTGAGCCTTTCCTCCTCGCTATAGCAATAGCGAGTGATGAAATCGCCCTTTTTCTCGTTAGCTGCCAGTCGCGCGTCGGCGACTGCAATGACCTTCTTGCTCTTTATCTTGGTGCGGCGGTTGCGCACGCGGAAGAGAGGGGTCTGGAGCACGTAGACGTGGCCTTTCTTGATAAGCTCCGGATAGAACTGGAGGAAGAAGGTGATGAGCAGCAACCGGATGTGCATGCCATCGACATCGGCATCAGTCGCCACGATAACCTTGTTGTAGCGCAAGTTGTCGAGACCGTCCTCAATGTCGAGCGCCGCCTGCAAGAGGTTGAACTCCTCGTTCTCGTAGACCACCTTCTTGGTCAACCCAAACGAGTTGAGAGGCTTTCCGCGCAGCGAGAACACGGCTTGCGTGTTCACGTCGCGGCTCTTCGTGATGCTTCCGCTTGCCGAGTCGCCCTCGGTTATGAAGATGCTCGACTCTTCCTTGCGGTCATCCTTCGTGTCGCTGTAGTGGACCCTGCAGTCGCGCAACTTGCGATTGTGGAGGTTGGCCTTCTTGGCGCGCTCACGCGCCAGCTTGGTAACGCCGGCCATGGCCTTGCGCTCGTGCTCGCTCTCCTTTATCTTGTTTTCCAGCACGTCGGCTACATCCTCTTTGTGAATGTGCAGATAGTTGTCGACCTCGCGCTTCACGAAGTCGCCGACATACTTGTTTATGGTCTCGCCACCGGGTTCCATGAGAGTGGAGCCGAGCTTGATTTTTGTCTGCGACTCAAACACCGGCTCTTCCACGTTGATGGCGATGGCCGCCACTATGCCGTTGCGAATGTCGGTGTACTCATAGTTCTTGTCGTAGTATTCCTTGATGGTCTTGGCTATATGCTCCTTGAACGCGCTCTGGTGGGTGCCGCCTTGCGTGGTGTGCTGGCCATTGACAAAGCTGTGGTATTCCTCACCATACTGGTTGGTATGGGTGAAGGCTATCTCTATGTCCTCGCCCTTGAGGTGGATGATGGGGTACAGCGGGTCTGTCGTCATGGTGTCGACAAGCAAGTCCTCGAGGCCGTTGCGGCTCTTGATGCGCCTGCCGTTATACATTATGGTAAGCCCACTGTTAAGGTAAGTGTAGTTGCGGAGCATGGTCTCCACGAACTCATCGTGGAAAGAATAGTTCTTGAAGAGCGTATTGTCCGGCTCAAAGAATATGTACGTGCCGTTCTCGTCCTGCGACGGCTCCGTCTTGTCGCTCTTGAGCTTGCCTTTCTCAAACACGAGCGCGCGCACGTTGCCCTCTCGGTAACTCTTCACTTCGAAACGCGAGCTCAGGGCGTTTACCGCCTTCACGCCGACACCGTTGAGACCGACACTTTTCTTGAATGCCTTGGTGTCGTACTTTCCGCCGGTGTTCAGCATCGACACCGCCTCCACGAGCTTGCCTTGCGGTATGCCACGGCCATAGTCGCGGACCGACACGCGGAGATTGTCGTCGATGTCGACCTCTATGCGGTCGCCGGCGTTCATCTTGAACTCGTCGATGGAGTTGTCGATAACCTCCTTGAGCAACACGTAGATGCCGTCCTCGGGCAGGTTGCCATCGCCCAAACGACCGATATACATGCCCGGACGCGTGCGGACATGCTCCATGTCGGACAGGTGCCGGATGTTGTCGTCGGTATATGATGGCGTGTCGGATGATGCCGGAGTGATATTTTCGTCTGCCATACTAATTAATATATATCATGTAAATATCATTCACCACTCTCAGACGCGTCAGCCTATTTGCTTGCGATAGCATCGTCTTCTCTTGTGGTTGATGTGCTCAAGGTTGCCCCACTGGCTTTGCACGCTGTTGTTGTCTTCCATCTCCACGTTGGTCTCGCCCCACTTGAAGCCATAGTCGATATAGCGCGGTATGAGGTCGGCAAACAGCAAGGCGTTGGCTCCCTTGGTGCGGTATTCGGGCAAGAAGCCTATGAGCAGCAAGTCGATGCCCTCGGTCTTGTGGAACTTCAACGCCCTAAGCAGGTGCCACCAACCGAACGGGAACAACCGGCCACGGTGGCATTTCTGCATGGCGCGGGCCATCGACGGCATGGTGACGCCCACGCCGATGAGCTTGTCGTCCTTGTTGCCGTCAACCACGAGGGTGACGAGGTTGAGGTCAAGCATCGGCAAATACGACTTCACGTAATCGTCGATCTGGCGCTCGGTGAGCTCCACGTAGCCGTAAAGGTCCTTGTAGGTCTCGTTGATGAGCCTGAAGATGTCGTAGACGATGGTGCCATGCTTCACGTCTTTCTTTGTTATCTTCTTCACGTGAAGGTTGTAGCGCTTCTCTATCATGGCCGAGAGCTTGGCAAACTTCTCAGGGGTCTTCTCCGGCATGGGGAGATAATACTCCACGTAGTCGTTGTCCTTGACCCATCCGCCAAGCTTCTCCATGTGCTCAGGATAGTAGGGGTAATTGTAGATCGTGGGCATGGTGCCGAGCTTGTCGAAGCCCATGATGAGCATGCCCTCGGGATCGAGGTCGGTGAAGCCAAGCGGGCCAACCATGGCGGTCATGCCCTTGCTCTTGCCCCAAGCCTCAACTGCGTCGAAGAGAGCCTTTGTCACCTCTATGTCATCCACGAAATCTATCCAGCCAAAGCGCACGTCTTTCTTGCCGAACTTCTCGTTGGCGCGATTGTTGATGATGGCGGCCACGCGACCGGCGAGCTTGCCATCCTTATAAGCCATGAAATACTCCGCCTCGCAGAAGTCAAAGGCGACGTTCTTGTCACGGCTGAGAGTGTTCATGTCATCAAAAAACAAAGTCGGGGCATCATAGGCGTTACCCTTGTAAAGATCGTAATGGAAATCTATAAACTTGGCAAGATCCTTCTTTGTCTCTACCCTTTTAATCTCTATCGACATCTGGTATAAATATTATCTTATGCTAAATTATTGAAGTACAAACATTTAGTGGGCAAAAGTAATCAAAAACAAGGAAAAGGCAAAGTGAATTTACATTTTTAAGACAAAAAAAATGACATGGCCGACTTCGCGGAACTATTTTGCCTCAAAATCGTTCATCTTTACGAACTTTTCCTTTATGGCCTGCCTACCCCGGAAGATGTTTATTTTCACTTGTTCCTCGGTCATGTCGAGCAGCCTCGCAATCTCCTTATACGCCTTTCCTTCAAAATCGCGAAGCTGTATGCACGATTTCTGCTTCTCTGGCAACGAGTCCACGATATGGCGCACCATAGCCATCTGGTCGTTGACGACGGTTTGCTGCGATGGCGTGTAAGACGTGTCGGGCCGTTCGTTTTGCGAACTGTCAAGGCTCTCGTTGCGCGAGTTCACGCTCCTGACATAATCGAGCGCCTTGTTGCGGCAGATGGTGAAACAGAAAGCCTCTATGTTGTCTATGCTGGTCCACGACTCCCGTCGATCCCAGACCTTTATCAGCGTTTCCTGCACAATATCCTCTGCCTCGGCACTGTCGAGCGTGATGCGCAGCGCCAAGCGATAAAGCTGGTTTTTCAGCGGGAGGATATCATTCTGGAAACTTATCATTTATATCATTCTATCGTGGTGCCGCCATCGGTGCCCAACGCCTCGGCCTTGGTGATGATGACGCGCCTCACGCCCTGCCCTACCGCTGCAAGGGCGTTTTCTATCTTTGGTTTCATGCCGCCGCTGATGGTGCCATTGGCGGTGAGCGTGGCGAAGTCGTCCTTGGTTATGACCGGAATCACGCTGCCATCGTCGTCGGGGTTGGCGAGCACGCCCGCCTTCTCGAAACAGTAGACAAGCGTCACGTCAAAGAAGGGCGTCAAGGCCTTGGCCGTCTCAGCGGCTATGGTGTCGGCGTTGGTGTTGAGCAACGACCCTTTGCCGTCGTGGGTGAGCGGTGCCATGACAGGTATGACCCCACGCTCCAGCAAAGAGGTGAGGGCCTGGCCATCCACCTTGTCGACGTCTCCCACGAAACCGTAGTCGACACCGTTCTTCAATGGCCGGCGGTGGCTTAGCATCACGTTCATGTCGGCCCCGGTCAGTCCGAGGGCGTTGACGCCACGCGCCTGGAGCCTCGCCACGACGTTCTTGTTGACCAATCCTCCATAAACCATCGTCACCACCTCGAGCATGTCGGCGTCGGTGACGCGACGGCCGTCCACCATCTTCGTCTCAATGCCCAAGGCCGCCGCCACTTTCGTGGCCCTTCTGCCGCCGCCATGGACAAGCACCTTCGGGCCGTCGACGCGCGCGAAACGGTCGAGAAGATCGTCAAGGCGAGCCTCGTCTTCCACGATGGCGCCGCCAACCTTTATGACTGTGATATTCCGCATTGGTATTATTCTTCTAACTTATGGTATTGCTTATATAAAATAAAAAATGAAGGTCTTGCCTATATGCCCTTATTCGAGATAGGTGTATCCGTAGAGCCCGGAGCGATAGGTGGCGAGGAACTCCTTGCCCTCGTCAAGCGAGAGTTTGCCTTCCTTCACGCCCTTGGTGACCCACTGCTCAAGCTGTCGCACGAGCTTCTTGGGGTTATACTGCACATACTCGAGCACTTCCTCCACCGTCTCGCCGTCTATTATCTGGTCGATGTGGTAGGTGCCGTCTTTCACGGTGATATGCGCCGCCGTGGTGTCGCCAAAGAGGTTGTGCATGTCGCCAAGGATCTCTTGGTAGGCACCCACAAGGAAAGCCCCTATATAGTATGGCTCACCCTTCCGCAGCACGTGCACGGGGAGCACGCTGCTCTGTGAGCCTCCCACGGCGAAGTTGGCCACCTTACCGTCGGAGTCGCAAGTGATGTCTTGCAGGGTGCAGTTGCGCGTGGGCTGCTCGTCGAGCCGCTCGATAGGCATTATGGGGAAGAGCTGGTCTATGCCCCAACAGTCGGGCAGCGACTGGAAGAGCGAGAAGTTGCAGAAATACTTGTCGGCAAGCAGCGTGTCGAGGCCGCGCAGCTCGTCGGGCACGTGCTTCATGCGCTTTGCCATGGAGTCTATCTCATGGCAAACGCTCCAATACATCGCCTCCACCTCGGCACGCGTCTTGAGGTCCACCATGCCGTGGGCGAACATGTCGAGACAGTCCTCGCGTATCTGGTCGGCGTCGTGCCAATCCTCAAGCATCGACTTGGGACTGATGTGGCACCAAATATCGTAAAGGTCGCGCACAAGCTGATGGTCGGCAGGCTTAGCCTCAAACTCCTCGGGCATCTCAGGCAGCGACGCCACGCCGAGCACGTCGAGGATGAGCACGGAGTGGTGGGCGGCAAGCGAACGTCCGCTCTCGGTGATGATGTTGGGATGCGGTATGTCGTTCTTGTTGGCTATGTCGACAAAGGCGTACACGCAGTCGTTGATGTATTCCTGGATGGAATAGTTGACCGAGCTCTCCGAGTTGCTGGAGCGCGTGCCGTCGTAGTCGACGCCAAGACCGCCGCCGCAATCCACATATTCTATGCCATAACCCATCTTCCTCAGGTTGGCGTAATATTGTCCCGCCTCGGTCAAGGCGTTTTGTATGCGGCGTATCTTCGTGATTTGCGAGCCAATGTGGAAATGAATCAGCTTTATGCCGTCGTGCAATCCATAGTTGTCGAGCTTGCGCAAGGCTTCCAGAAGTTCCGACGGCGTGAGGCCAAACTTCGACGCGTCGCCGCCGCTCTCGGCCCATTTGCCGGAGCCCGACGAGGCCAGCTTGATGCGTATGCCGATGTTGGGTATCACCTTGAGCCGCTTGGCAGTCTTGGCGATGACGTCTATCTCGTTGAGCTTCTCCACGACGATGAAGATGTGCTTGCCGAGCTTCTGCGCGAGTATGGCAAGCTCTATGTAGCTCTCGTCCTTGTAGCCGTTGCAGATGATGAGCGAGTCGCTCTTGCACTGTTGGGCTATCACGGCGTGAAGCTCAGGCTTGGAGCCGGCCTCCAGGCCCAGGTTGAACTTGCGGCCGTGGGAGGTTATCTCGTCGACGACGGGTTGCATCTGGTTGACCTTGATAGGATAAATGACGTAGCTCTGGCCCTTGAAGTCGTATTCCTTCTTGGCTTTCTCATAGCACGACGCCATCTTCTCGATGCGGTTGTCGAGAATGTCAGGGAAGCGAAGCAACACCGGAGGCGTGACATCGCGGAGTGCCAAGTCGTCCATAACCTCGCGCAAGTCTATCTTGACATCGCTCTTCACGGGCGACACGTAGACGTGTCCTTTCTCGTTGATGCCAAAATAAGAGGTACCCCATCCCTTGATGTTGTAGAGTTCCTCAGAGTCTTCTATTGTCCACTTTTTCATTATATTCCCAATTCGCCGCGTATAGCGTCAACAGTTGTTTTTATTTTTTCCTTATTGTCCATCAATGACACATCCACGATGTGCTTCGCCTTGGCGTAGAACGGCTCGCGCTGCTTGAGCTGGGCCTCGATGAACGTCTTCACCTCATCAGGGGTCTTGTTGAGCAGCAACGGCCTGACGGTCTTTCCCATCTTGAGATGCTTGTAGAGCACGTCGGTGGTGCATTTCAGGTAGACCGTCTCGCCCTGGCGGTTGATGTAGTCGATGTTGTCGAAGAAGCACGGCGTGCCGCCTCCGCACGATATTATGACATCCTCAAACTCCGCCACCTCGTGCAGCAGGTTGTGCTCTATCTTCCGGAAGCCATCCTCGCCCTTCTCGTCGAAAATTTGCTTCACGGTGCGATGCATGCGGGTCTCTATGTACCAATCGAGATCATAGAAAGGCAAGCCCAACTCTTGGCTCAGGGCATGGCCGACGGTGGTCTTCCCCGACCCCATGTATCCGATGATGATGATTCTCTTCATGTGGCGGTCAGCTCTTGCGTCCCCTTCGCGGCTTTGGCTCCGGGGCGTTCTTCACGATGTCCATGCACTCGTCGTAGGTCAGGTCGCCGGCAAGCGCGTGCTCGTGCAGTTTCTTGTCGATGTGATAGTTCTTGCCGTCGTAGGCGATGTATGGCCCGAAACGGCCCTTGAGCAGCTCCATCTTGGCATCCTCGGCAAACGTCTTGATGTGGCGTTCCTTCTCAGCCTTGCGCTTGGCCTCGATAAGCTCTATCGAGCGTTCGAGGGTTATCGTCATTGGGTCCTCGCCCTTGGGTATGGACACGTATTTCTTGTCGTGCAGCACATACGGGCCAAAGCGTCCGGCGCCGATGGTTACGTCGGTGCCCTCATACTTGCCGACCTTGCGTGGCAGCTTGAACAGTTCGAGCGCCTCGTCGAGGGTGATGGTCTCTATGCTCTTGTCTTTTGGCATCTGCGCGAACTGCGGCTTCTCGTCGCCACCGGCGGCGCCAATCTGCACCACAGGGCCGAAACGCCCTATCTTCACGAACACGGGCTTGCCGCTCTTGGGCTCCACGCCTATCTGGCGCTCGCCGGCCTTGTGCTCGGAACGCTGGTTGATGACATTCTCCACTTGCGGCTCGAAGTGGTCGTCAAACTTATGGAGCATGTCTTTCCAGTCTTCCTTGCCCTCAGCAATGCGGTCGAAGTCGCCCTCCACCTTGGCGGTGAAGTTATAGTCCATTATCTCGGGGAAGTTGGCCTGCAAGAAGTCGTTGACCACGGTGCCGATGTCGGTAGGTATGAGCTTGCCACGCTCTGAGCCGGCAAACTCCACTTTCGTCTCCTGCTTTATGGTGTCGCCCTCCAAGGTGTCGATGGTGTAAGGACGCTCCTTGCCTGGCTTGTCGCCCTTGACCACATACTCGCGTTGCTGGATGGTGGATATCGTTGGCGCGTAAGTTGACGGGCGGCCAATGCCAAGTTCTTCCAACTTGTGCACGAGGCTTGCCTCGGTGTATCGTGCCGGTGCCAGGGTGAAACGCTCGGTCACGGTGACATTCTTGCGGGAAAGGCTCTCGCCCACGGCCAGCGCCGGCAAGATGTTGGTGCCTTCCGGCTTCGGCTCCAGAGCATCGTCGTCGGTAGACTCGCGATACACTTTCAGGAATCCGTCGAAGACCACTACCTCGCCGTTTGCCACGAAATGCTCCGTACGATTGTCCATGTTCACCACCGCCGTGGTCTTCTCTATCTTGGCCTCAGCCATCTGTGAGGCTATGGTGCGCTTCCAGATGAGGTCGTAGAGGCGGCGCTCCTGCGATGTCCACTCTCCCTTGTCGGTATTGGCGAACGTGGGGCGTATGGCCTCGTGGGCCTCCTGCGCGCCCTTCGACTTGGTTTGGAACTCGCGGTTGTGGATGTATTCCTCGCCGTAGTCTTTCATTATCTCGTCTTTGCAGGCGTTCAAGGCAAACGAGGAGAGATGCACGCTGTCGGTACGCATGTAGGTTATGCGTCCGCTCTCGTACAGCCTTTGGGCTATCATCATGGTCTGCGACACCGTGAAGCCAAGCTTGCGGGCCGCCTCTTGCTGCAAGGTGGAGGTGGTGAAGGGCGGCGCGGGCATGCGCTTGAGTGGCTTCTTCGTGATGTCGCCAACCGTGAACGCGGCGTCCTTGCAACTCTCAAGGAAAGCGTGAGCCTCATCATAGGTCTTGAAGCGATGGTCGAGCTCGGCCTTCACCTGGCTGCCGCCTGCAACGTCGAAGATGGCGTTGACACGGAAGAACGGCTCGCTCTGGAACTTCTGTATCTCGCGTTCGCGCTCCACTATGAGCTTCACGGCCACGCTCTGCACGCGGCCTGCCGAGAGGGCGGGCTTAACCTTGCGCCAAAGCACGGGCGAGAGCTTGAAACCCACGATGCGATCGAGGACGCGACGCGCCTGCTGGGCGTCGACAAGGCTCATGTCGAGATGACGCGGGTTGGCTATTGCCTGTAATATGGCGGGTTTGGTAATCTCATGGAAAACAATGCGTGACGTCTTTGCCTCGTCAAGGCCAAGCACTTCGCACAAGTGCCAGCTGATGGCTTCTCCCTCGCGGTCCTCATCGGACGCGAGCCATACCTTCTTGGCGGCCTTGGCGTTCTTCTTCAGCTCGGCAACCACCTTTTTCTTGTCATCCGGAATCTCATATTCAGGGGTCAACGTGTCCTTGCCTATGCTGAGCTCCTTCTTCTTCAAGTCGCGGATATGGCCATAACTGGACATCACTTTATAGTCCTTGCCAAGGAACTTCTCGATGGTCTTAGCCTTGGCCGGACTCTCTACTATCACTAAGTTGTCTTGCATATACTGCACATTAATTAATAGTCTACCTATTATAATTGGAGGGCAAAAGTAAACATTTCACTTGCCAATACATTATTATATACACAAGAATTTAGGTTTTTTAATATCTTCCGCTCTTCTTTGACAATCTCTCGCAATAATAAGGAATCACGAAAAAGCGCGCCAAGCTTTACCCTTGACGCGCTGTATCGTTGGCTTGATTTCACAAAAATCCTCGTGGTTTGTCGCCTCCGCAATCAAAGCGACTGTATCTTCTGACGCAAGATGACGTTGAGCGCATGGCGGATGGAACGCATGCCAAACTGCTCGGTATGAACCTCCTCCAACGGTATCCACTGATAAGACGCGGCATCGTCACCTGCCTTGAGGGCGCTGAAATCCTTTACCTTGCAGAGGAAGAAGAAGTCCATGGTGGGTATGTGGAAGCCGGAGTAATAGTATATGTTAGGGAAGCTGAAGAGGTATTTAGCCTCTGTGACCTCCAGCCCGGTCTCTTCCATGACCTCACGCTTCATGCCTTCCTCGGATGTCTCGCCCATGTCGGCGAAACCGCCCGGAAGGTCGAGCGTGCCCTTTGCTGGCTCCTTCTTTCTCGACAGCACGAGAAGCTCGTTCTTGTCGTTAAGGATGATAGCCGCCGTAGAGGCGCTTGGATTGAGATAATACTCAAAGCCGCAATTCTCACACTTCTTGCTCTTTTCGTCGTTGTCGACAAAATGCTTGCTGCCACAAACCGGGCAGTACTTGAACTTTTCTAATGGATGCATCGTTATAAAAAACAATAAATCATCTTTTACTTCGCAAAGTTACGCAATTATCAAACAATAACAAGGGGTTTCCACAACTTATTTTGAATCCATGTCGATTCGCGTTGATGCTTTTCCTTCACACGAATCTATATGGAATCCAAAATTGATCGCTAACTCGCAATGGCTTTGCTGGGGCGGGCAACTACAAAGGATACCCATGATCAACGCTAAAAAAACAAAAAACAGCAAATTTACATACAACCATGAGCAATTATAATTATCTTTGCCATATATATCCTTCGGGGAAGATAACCATCCTTTCGCTCAAGGCATTATAACCACAAAGCAGGGTGCGGCCCCTGTGGCCGCACCCTGCTTTGCAGTTCAGAGCATCGACTTTATCTCGGCGTTGATGTCCTTTATCTGCGCGTCGCGCTTCTGGAGCGTATTGCTCTTGTCGATGAGGAAGAAAGTGGGCACCTGCTGCACGTTATACTCCGAGGCGGCAACCGCGCTGCCGTTAGCGTCGCGCACGCATATCCATGGCAACGCGGCAACCTGTTCCTTCCAGAAATGCTCGTCGGAATCGAGGCTCACCTGGTAAATCTCCAGGCCCTGGGCATGATACTTGTTGTAAAGGTCGCGAAGCCACATTATGCGTTGCGTGCTGTTCTTGGAGGCGAAGACGTGGAAGTCGAGCAGCACGACCTTGCCTTTCAAGCTCGTAAGCTTTCTCACGTTGCCCTCACGGTCGGGCAAGGCAATGTCTATCAAGCCCGACGTGGACACCTTGCTGGCCGGCAGGGTCTGGGCTTGCTGCGCCTGGACGATGCGGAGGTCGCGCATGCCGGCAATGGCTATGTTGTGGAGGTTCTCGCCACGCTCCGACTTAGGGTAATAAGTGTCCCAGCTCGTGGCCACGGCCGCGTAGACCTGCACGTCGGCCTTGCTGCTGTGGGCGTCGAAGATGTTGATTGGGCGACCACCGATGACCACGGTCTGGAAGAGGGCGAAATAAGAATACGCCTTCATCGGGGCCTTGAAGATGTAGTTGGTCTTGACCGCGGTCTTATACTTGTCGAGAGCATCCTGCATGAGCGCGCCCTCTTGGTCGTAAGGCACGTTTGGATTGCCGGCAATGGCGTTGAGCTGTGTCTGGAGGTTCATCTGCTTCAAGGTCAGCTCCTTGATCTTAGCGCAATCGTCGGAGCCCTGGATGTCATACTTATACGACATGGTAGGGTAAGACGCCTTCACCTCCACGTTCTCGGTGGAGTCGATGGCCACGTTGATGAGTTGTCTGTCGATGCGCAAGCGATAAAACTCTGGGTTGCCAGGGGCCTTGGCCGAGAACGAGAACGAGCCGTCGGCGGATAGCTTCACCGAGTCGACGGTGACAGGGCCATTCAAGCCCATGTTCTCAAAATAGAGCAAAGAGTCTTTGGCATCAGTGATGGTGCCCGACACGCGAAACTTCTTCTGTGTGCAAGAAGTGATGCTCAACGCCGCCAAGAACAAGGCGGCAAGCTTGATGAAATGGTTTATCTTCATGTTAGTTTCCTTTATTTTCCACTTTAATAAGTTTATGTTTAAAACACATTCTCAAATTTCCATAGTAACAGGTGGGCATCGAGAAGCTCTTGGTTTATCTTCACGGCCAGCGCGTCGCGCTTGTCGAAGAAGTCGTAGAACATTGGCAGAGCATCGTCCGGCACCACGCCTTTGAGGTTGTTCCTGCCGAAGCCATGAGTGCCCTTCGTAGTCTTTGTCTTGGTGATGCGGCGGTCGTTGGTCTTGTCAATCGTCTTGAACGCGTTGACATCCTTGCCCATGACGGCGTTTGCTATGTCGTAGAAGCTGTCGTTCCAGTCACGGTCGGCATAGCGCCCGGAGTGATGGTAATAGCGGAACACCCGCAAGGCGGCATCGTACAGTGCTCTGGCCTCAGCGGAATAAGAGAACCGCGCCATGAACTCGCGGAAGTCGAACCGCCTTTCCGTGTTTTCCCCGAAGACATTTACCTCGCGTTCCGGGAAGAGGACATTGAGGTCGTTAACGCCACATCCCAACTCTTCATGGGTGAAAGGCATGATGTAGTTCTTCACGCGCTTGCCGCCCTCGTCGGTCATCTTGTTTGAGAAAAGCATTCCCTTGTAAAACTGCGAGAACATGATTGCATCCGTGAAAAGCTCCTCGGGTATCTTGTCAACCGTGCCACGATAAACAAGATAGCTCCACTCGAAATACTTATGGTGGGTATTGAAATTCAACCCCTTGGAAAGCAGACACCATTTCAAATTCCGGGTAGTGATCTTGCTTGGCTTTTCCTTACCGCCATTGCTAACAATCAATACGCCGCTGAGATGGCTGTATTGCCCCAAGACCATACCATCCATGTTGGCCTTGATTTCCTTTTCTATCTCTTTTATTAGGTCGGGACGCTTATTGTCATAAGTATATGTCCTGACAAACTTCAGTCGCGCTGCTTTCTTATCCAATTCATAACGGTCGGCGGTTACGGTCTCTCCTGTCATTTCCCTACCCTCGTTCTTGTCGAATATCACAAGCGAGACAGGCCATTCCGACAACCTGAACGTTTCCTTGGCGTTTGAGAAGACATGCTCACGAACATGGTATTCGCTTTTGACAAAACTGTCAACAGTTTGGCGCAGGAAGAATTCCGTCTTGCAATAATACACGATTACATCGGGACGCATCCCCAACACCTTATTGAAGAATTCTATGGCCAAATCGAGTTTGTGCCCTACCTTGCGCGTGTAAGGCGGATTCATGATTACCATCAGCTTGCGGCCCTCTTCCCGTGCTATCTCGTTGATGGTGGAAATCCTGCCACGATATTTCCAGCGTGGTTGGTGGCTGTCCTTGAGATAGTTGAACTGCACGGCATTGTCGAAACCCTTGATGCGGCAAATGTCAACATCGGTGCGCTCAAGGGTTGAGAGGTAGCAGTATTGCTTGTATTCCTTGCCAAACTGATTCTCAAGGTTCCCCACTCCGGCACAAGGGTCACAGACGATGAAATCGTCCATATTATAGTGTTTCGCCAGCAACTCGTTTTGCAACGTCACAAAGCACGATGGCGTGTACTCGCCGCCTGTGTCGCGGCGATACTTGTCGGTGTAAAGTTCCGCGCTGTGCTCCAATATCTGTTCATACTCGTGCAACTCCGGCGGACGGTGGTACCTCCGCCAAAACTGCTCATAGCCTTCCTTGTCGCTGACGGCGTGGATGATGTAGTTGTCCCAAACGATACGCACCTTGCGGCAACACTTCTCCAACTCGTATTTCCCAAGATTGGTACCCTCGTGCATGAACCCTTGCGTGGTTCTCGACGCATTGCCATTACCGAAAAGCGTTGGCTCGGCATTATGCTTGCCGTCTTCAGACTCGGCATCAGCCATGCCATCTTTCACCACGTCCTCATATTTTGTTCCGTTGAGGATGTCCACAAGGAAGAGGTTGATAAGCTCTTGCTCGTCTTTCTCCTCGCGCTCAAAGTGAATAGTGTTCTTCCATTCGTTGTACACCACGCTGAAATTCTTCGACGTGATTTGTATCTCCGTGCCGCGTCCCTTGCGAAGACTTGTATAGAGCTCGTGTATGTCATCGTTGTAATAAACCGTCACCCGTCCATGCACCCTGTCGTTGATTCGTTCTACGGCATCTACGGATGGGTCACTCGGAGTCTCGGCCGCCCAGTTGATATCATTGTTGTACATGACCGAGTTTTCTGAGCAGTCTATAATCTCCAATACGTCACGGCCTTCAGCGTCCATGAACGCCAGCCCCATCTTGTCGAGGATATGCTCTTGCTTCTTGTTTGTCAGGATGGCCTGGGCGAGCGCGCGACGGTGCTGCGTCTCACCGCTAATCCTGTACTTGAACTCAATATACAACAACTTGTCGCCGCGTTGCCCTTTCAGCAACACGTCAACATGGTTAAGAACCTCTTGCTCCCAAGTGCTCTTGCCAAAATATTTATCACAGAAATCCTTCTGGTATTTCTTTTCCTCAATATTCATCCGAAATATTCTTTCGAAAGATTCTTCCAAGCACGCAGTGCCCTTTCCTTGGCAAAGTTAATATAAAATATTCGTTGTTTCAACCTTTTTGCGTGGAAATAGTTTCGTTTTAGACAAAAAAACAAAAATAATCAGGGGTTTATTTCCGCAACATGTTAATAATGTGTACCTTTGTGGCGATTTAAGAATTATCGATGCATGATGGCATCGACATGTTAGATGTTAGTCAAAACAATAAGTTTTTTAGATTTTTAGATGAACGTTATTACAAAGACCGTCCAGTTGCCAGATGGGAGGACCATCTCAATTGAGACCGGAAAGGTTGCAAAGCAAGCCGATGGCTCTGTCGTTCTCCGTATGAACAACACTGTGCTCCTTGCTACCGTTACCGCAGCCAAAGAAGCAGTTCCTGGCACAGACTTCATGCCAGTGACAGTCGATTATCGTGAAAAGTATTACGCAACCGGGCGTTTCCCCGGCGGCTTTACCAAACGCGAGGGTAAGGCCACAGATGAAGAAATCCTTATTTCACGCCTTGTAGACCGTGCGCTAAGACCTTTATTCCCTTCTGATTTCCATTGCGAGGTATTCGTGCAGATTTGGCTCCTCTCTTCCGACGGAAAGGATCAGCCTGACGCTCTCGCAGGCTTCGCGGCTTCCGCTGCCATGGCTTGCTCCACGATACCTTTCGAGCACACAATATCAGAGTGCCGCGTGGCTCGCATTAACGGCGAGTATGTCATCGACCCGACTTTCGAGCAGATGAAGGACGCTGACCTCGACATCATGGTCGGCTGCACGAAGGACAACCTCATGATGGTTGAGGGCGAGATGAGCGAGGTGCAGGAGCACGACCTTGTGGAGGCTCTCAAGGCCGCGCAGAAGGCCATCGTGCCAATGTGCGAACTCCAGGACGAGCTCGCAAAGGAACTTGGCACCGACGTGAAGCGCGAGTACAACGACGAGGTGAACGACGAGGACCTGCGCAAGCAAATCCACGACGAGCTTTACCAACCCGCTTACGACACTATCCACAAGACTCTGCCGAAGCAGGAGCGCAACGACGCTTTCGACAAGATAATCGCCGACTTCATCGAGAAGTACGACGCCGTCCACACCGACCTCTCCGAGGAAGACCTTGAGGAGAAGCACGCTGAGGCAGGCCGTTATTGGAACGACGTGCTGCGCGACGCCATGCGCCGCTGCGTCCTCGACGAGGGTCTCCGCATGGATGGCCGCAAGACCGACGAGGTGCGTCCAATCTGGTGCGAGACAAGCCCACTGCCAATGCCTCACGGAAGCGCAATCTTCCAGCGCGGAGAGACAATGTCGCTTGCTACCGTCACTCTCGGCACAAAGCTCGACGAGAAGATGGTGGACGGCGTGGTGAGCCAGGGCTACCAGCGCTTCTTGCTCCACTACAACTTCCCACCGTTCTCCACTGGCGAGGCAAAGAGCCAGCGCGGCCCAGGCCGTCGTGAGATCGGTCACGGCCACTTGGCTTGGCGTGCCCTCAAGGGACAGATTCCCGCAAACTATCCTTACACCGTGCGTGTGGTATCAGATATCCTGGAGTCTAACGGCTCTTCTTCAATGGCAAGCGTCTGCGGCGGAACTCTCGCCCTCATGGATGCCGGCGTGCCAATCAAGAAGCCGGTGGCTGGTATCGCAATGGGCCTCATCAAGAACCCTGGCGAGGACAAGTATGCCATTCTCTCTGATATTCTCGGCGACGAGGACCACCTCGGCGACATGGACTTCAAGACCACGGGAACAAAGGACGGACTCACTGCCACACAGATGGATATCAAGTGCGACGGTCTCTCATTCGACATCATTGAGAAGGCTCTCATGCAGGCTAAGGCCGGCCGCGAGCACATCATGGGCGAGATGATGAAGACCATCTCTGAGCCACGCAAGGAGCTCAAGCCGCAGGTGCCACGCATTGAGGCATTCGACATTCCTAAGGAGTTCATCGGAGCCGTCATTGGCCCCGGCGGCAAGATTATCCAGCAGATGCAGCAAGACACAGGTGCCACTATCACCATCGACGAGGCCGACGGTGTCGGTCACGTGCAGGTTTCGGCTCCTAACAAGGAGAGCATCGACGCGGCAATGGCAAAGATCAAGGGCATCGTGGCCCTGCCTGAGGTTGGCGAGGTTTACGATGGCGTGGTAAAGAGCATCATGCCTTACGGTTGCTTCGTCGAGATCCTTCCTGGCAAGGAAGGCTTGCTCCACATCTCCGAGATTCTCTGGAAGCGCCTGGAGACCGTAGAGGAGGCTGGAATCAAGGAGGGTGACCACATCCAGGTCAAGCTGCTTGAGATTGATCCTAAGACCGGCAAATACAAGCTCTCTCATCGCGTGCTGCTCGAGAAGCCAGAAGGCTACCAAGAGCGTCCACGTCGCCCACGCCGCGACAACGGCGAGCGTCGTCCACATCGCGACAACGGTGAGCAGCGCGGCGAGCGTCGTCCACGTCGCTACGAGAACCACGACAATGGACAGGAGCAGCACAGCGACTTCTCCGACCAGCTCGACCATAACAACGACATAGATTAATTTTTTTCATCTTCTTCATAATGAGGGGTGGCACTGATGGCTTTCAGTGTCACCCCTCTTGCTTTTTATGCCATCACTCCAAATTCCGGAAGACACATTTTTATGACAGTGGCAGAATCGCTTTATGACCGTGGCAGAATTGTTTTCGGAACGCAGCATAATCAAGACACAAGGACCATGGACGGCATGACAATCAAGCCAAAGGCAAGCAGAAATATTGTAATAATTACAAAATAGACAGCTAAATATTTGGAAGCTATTTATATTTTTCCTAACTTTGCAAACGTAAAAAGGACTAATACAAAAACACATTAATACAAGAACATTATGAAGGATCTTAAAGGAACAAAGACCGAGAAGAATTTGCAAGAGGCTTTCGCAGGTGAGAGCCAGGCTCGTAATAAATACACTTATTTCGCAAGCAAAGCCCGCAAGGAAGGCTATGAGCAGATAGCTGCCATCTTCGAGGAGACAGCTGCCAACGAGAAGGAGCACGCAAAGCTCTGGTTCAAGTATCTTGAGGGCGGTGACATAAAGGACACCAAGAGCAACCTTGAGGCCGCTGCAGCTGGCGAGAACTTCGAGTGGACAGACATGTACGCACGCATGGCAGAAGAGGCAAAGGAAGAGGGCTTCGATGAGATTGCCGCGAAGTTCAGCATGGTTGGTGAAATCGAGAAGCACCACGAGGAGCGTTACAAGAAGCTCGTTGGCAACCTTGAGGGCGGCATCGTGTTCTCTCGCGACGATGAGCGCATCTGGAAATGCCGCAACTGCGGACACATCGTGGTAGGCAAGTACGCTCCAAAGGTATGCCCAGTGTGCAACCACCCGCAGAGCTTCTTCGAGATCGACGCGCAGAACTACTAAAGCTCCGCAAAACTGCCAAGGCACCCCTAAAGCATTGACGCAAGTCACTACTTTCGGGAAATTGCTTTAAGCAATACATTATATATAAAGCCTCGCCGTTTGGACAATAAACCAAACAGCGAGGCTTTTTATTGTCAGAAAAACCACAAAAGCTTGAAACTACAGAAGCTTGCGACTATTTCGCTTGAAACCACAGTAGCTTTGCGACTATTTACGCTTAAAAACACCGTGGTTTGAAGCCACTGTCGCTTGAAGCCTCTTATTATTGATTGCCGAGTTGTTCTTCAAGGAACTCGCAAGCGTCAGCGACACAAAACGGACACTCGCGAAGCACCTTATGGGTGGCAACGCCTTTGAGCAACTTGCATTGAGTGGCATGGTTGCGCTCCTGAAACTTATTCATCACCTCACGCACCTGGCGCATCGTCTTGCGCTTGTCCTTATTAGCAAGTCCCAATACAAGAGCCGCGCCTACGAGAGCGCCACAAGTGCCTTCCATATTGGTCATGCCTGCCGCGAAACCATCTGTCAGGTTCATCGCCACAGCCTCATCCAAGCCCGTGATTTCCGGATAAGAAGTGACAACAGATTGGGCGCAATTATACTTTCCACTTGCCTTTTTGCTGGCCGCAATCTCTTTCCTTGTTTTCATAAAATAGCACTACTGTTAATAATTACTAAAACAATTCATACTTTTGTCGCAGAAGGCTTATAACCCTTTGAGTTTCAATCTACATTCCTCAAGTATATTTACAATTTCTTGCACCGTATTTGCCCTCAACATGGCTATTCTGGTCTGTCTGAAATTAGGAATGTTCTTGAAAATGGGCGATGCTGCCAGATGCCTTCGGGTATGCAATATGCCACGATATTCATCTATGCGCTCCACATTGATGCGCAACTGCTCTTCCAGCACGTCTATCTTGTCGTCTATCGTTAAGGGTGCAGCAAGTACCATATCTGCACCCTTTTCGCAAGCGTCATTACCGACGGCAGCGTCGATATAGTCTCTACATTCCTTGAAAAACCAAGGCCTGCCGAATGTAGCGCGACCAATCATCACGGCGTCGACGCCATAGTTGTCAAACGCCTCCTTAGCCCTTTCAGGCGTCGTGATGTCGCCATTGCCTATGATTGGTATATGTATGCGTGGATTACGCTTTACCTCACCTATAAGTGACCAATCGGCATCACCCGTGTACATCTGCGACCTCGTGCGTCCATGGATGGTCAAAGCCTGGATGCCGCAATCCTGCAACTGCTCTGCCAGCGTGGTGATGACAAGGTTTTCCTTGTCCCATCCGAGGCGTGTCTTGGCGGTAACAGGCGTGTTCACGGCCTTTACCACGGCGCGCGTTATCTCAAGCATAAGCGGAATGTCTCTCAACAGGCCCGCTCCTGCCCCCTTGCCAGCCACCTTCTTCACGGGGCAACCAAAGTTAAGGTCGATAATGTCGGGATGGAAAGTCTCCACTATCTTGGCGGCCTCAACCATGGAGTCAACGTTCTTTCCATAGATTTGGATGCCCACGGGGCGCTCGTCGTCGTTGACTTTCATCTTAGATAAAGTGCTTGGTATAGAACGTATTATGGCATCAGCCGCCACAAACTCGGTATACACCATTGCCGCCCCGAAACGCTTGCACAGCTTACGGAAGCCTATATCGGTAACATCTTCCATGGGTGCAAGAAACAATGGCCTGCTACCAAAATCCAAATCGCCTATTCTCATCTTTGAATATTTTACTATCTGTTATAACATTGCAAAGATACAGCTTTTCTGTTCGATTTTGGTAACAGGCCATCGATATTTTAGGCAATTAGGCCGTTTTCCGTTTTACCTTTATCTGGCTGCCAACATTTGGCAGGCAAAGCTACTTTATTATCAGCTTCTTCGCCTTTCCTGACTTCAATCGCACTATGTTCACTCCCTGACGCGGAGCATCAAGCCTCTGACCGCTAAGGTCATAGTACTCCACGCCTTCACCGTTGAGCGTGTCCACGACCGTGACTGGGGCAATGCCGGTGGCAGGATTGTTGACCTTCAACCCAAGAGACCAGGGATTCCCCTGCACCGCACCTTCGAGCCATGCGCTGAATGGTGAAACGCTATAACCTTCTTCCTTGGCAGGCAAATTGTCAATGTTGACAAACATATTGCCACTAAAGACCCAACCCTCGACTGGCTTTTGGGTATGGTAAGTCCCGATAAACGTCAGGCCATCCACATTGACGGTATTCAAAGTCATGTCGAGCACTACTTTATTGGCGGTAATAGTCACCGCTTTCTGGTCGCTTTTACCGCACAGGAACAGGCAAGGCGTTCCCGCCGCTACCTTATCCTTGACCTGACTCACCACGAGTTTGTCATCATCAACCTTGTCTATCTTGTACAGAACATGATTTTCTTCGCCTGTGAGCGTCAAGTCGCAGGGCAACACGAGCGTGTTCCATTGCCCAGGATTGTCACGGGTATACGACAGCTCGTCTATGCTGGCACCGGAGTTGTCGGCTTCGCTCACATAGGAGGCATCACTAAGCCTGACGCTCCTGTGTACTGTTGCGTGCGACAGCATCTCCTTCATGCCACGAGGAAGCGACTTAAACTCGAAGGCTGTAACTTTGCCGCACTCCGCAAAAGAGTATTCGCTGATGCTCTCCAACGATGGTGGCAATGTGACCGTCCCTTTTAGGCCATGGCAATTCCAAAAGGCATCGTTTCCTATTGTAGTCAGGCCATTTGAAAACTCAAGACCAGGTATTGTGTAACTATAGGCAAAAGCCTGAGAGCCTATCTCCTTGACCGAGGCAGGTATCACCACATTATTTTTCAAGCCTCCGCATCTGCTAAAAGCCTTCTCAGGTATGACAGCAATGGAGTTTGGCAACACCAAGTCGCTAAAGCCATAACAGCCATAAAAAGCAGAGGCGCCAATGGCTGTCACGGTTCCCGGAATCACGAGAGTACCAGTTAAGCCGTAGCAGTTGCCAAAGGTATTATCCCCTATGCGTTCAAGATTGTCAGAAAGCGTGAGCGTGCCGTTGAAACCATTGCATTGGTAAAAAGCCGATGGGCCTATCACTGTCACAGAATTGGGGATGACAAGGTTGCCGGTAAAGCCCTTACAAGAGAAAAAGGCATTTTCACCAATGATTGTAACGGTCGAAGGAATGACCAAATTGCCCTTCAAGCCGTAGCAGCCGTAAAAAGCGTTGGGCTCTATGCGCTCCAGCTTGCCAGGAAGCGTAAGCGTGCCGTTGAAACCACTGCATTTATTAAACGCGCCCTCACTGATTTTCCCTACCGTTTGCGGTATGTTCAAATCACCTGTAAGACCAACACAAGAGGAAAAAGCATTCTTTCCTATTGTCTCCAGTCCCTCATGAAGCGTAAGCGTGCCATTGAAACCAGAGCAACCGGCAAATGCACGTTCGCCTATGGATTTCACCGTCTTTGGAATGACAAGGTTCCCTGTAAGCATTCTGCATATATAAAAAGCAGATTCGCCTATGCTCGTCAAATTATCAGGAAGCGTTAAGTTGCCTTTCAGCTTTGTACAACTATTAAAGGCACAAGACTCTATGACTTTCAGTCCTTTTGGCAACGTCAGCGTGCCATTGAATCCATTGCAAGCACTAAACGCTCCATACCCGATTGATCCCACCGAATTGGGAATGACAAGGTCGCCAGAAAAATTCGTACCCATGAAAGCCTCTCTTCCTATTGACTTTACCGATGGCGGTATGACCAATTTGCCCGTGAGAAACGGATTGCGACAGAAAGCCCTGTCGCCTATGTGCGTCACGGTCGTTGGTATGCTAAGGTTGTCATCTTTCAGGCAGTTTTGCTCAACCGAGAAAGCATCGTTGGGTATTCTCGTTATTGGTCCATCGCACTCTATCACGAACTTGTAGTCTCCCTCATTCTTGTGAGACACGATGACGGCCCCGAAGTCAGCATTCTCTGGCAGCCTTACCATTTCATTGAGTCGAGTCTTGTAATGCATGAAGCCGTGGCCACACCTCTGGCACACGTCATTTTTTTCAGCATGTCCACCCAAAATGAGTTCCGCCGAAAGGCCGCTCGCCGGAGTTGCCGCGTTGAAACCATCGGGGAGGAACGCGATACAATATGTGCCACCACACTCAAACTTTTTCTTCGAGATGGCGAAGGAGCAATCGCCAATAAGCTTCTCGCCCAACTTGGCATAGTCCTTGCCATCCACCTTGTAGACTACCCACTTGCCGTTGGCCTTTGACGACTTGTTGTAGCCTTGTTTTTGCCACGAAAGCACGACATCGCTGCCTGACGGCCCAGCCTTCACTTCCGCGGGTCGCACATATCCGTCTATCTCGTTGTCGATGGACCAATACTTGTCGGCTTTCTTCTTGTCGTCGCACCTGTCGCGCCAAGTGCCCTCTATGGTAATCTTGTGGCCATAGTATGGAAACACTTTTTTGAAAGTCAACTTTATTTCCGCGGTGCTCCACTTCTTTTCCGATTTGTTGCTGTTGTAGGGACACTGCTGGTTTTTACTCAATTTGCCAAACTCCAAATCCCCATAATACTTATTGTCCCAAGCTAAAACATATTGGGTTTGGGAGATTTTATCCCATTCGTAATTTTTGATCTTGTCTTCGTTCTCCACATTGGAAATCAGCGACCAACAATCATTGAGCTTTTTCCTTTTCTTGCCGTCAATGGTGAGCCACACGTCGCCAACGAAGTGGGCGTTGTCGCCGTCGTAATTGTACATCCACAGCTTTAGCGTGACAATGGTGTTTGTCTTGGTGTAATTCAAATTAGTGACCTTCGCTATCGGGTTTCGAGGCGTGACAGTACCAGCATGGAGGGTTCCAGCCACGCACGTCAGGAGTGACAGTAGCGCACGGAAGACAAAGTCCCGTAAGTGTCGTGAGTAAATGTTTTTCATGTCGTTTTGTGTTTACTTGGTTATCGGTTTTCCACAAAGTTACCCACAAGAAACCACAGACGCAAACCTCCATAGGCATGAAAAAGCGTAAAGCGGCATAAAAACTACCGTAAAATGGCGTGAAATATCCAAAAAACGACTTATCTTTGTGGCAAGATTTAAAAGACGACTACAATGGAAACAAGGCAGACCGGAAAGAGCACAAGACAGAAACTCAACAGATTTCTCGACCGCCGCAGCCACGACTGGCAGCAACGGCTTTGCCTCATAACGTTTTTAGTGCTGAGCTTCGCCACTGCCGTAATCCTGATACCCATGCATATCGGCGGCCTCATCGGACGGCACGGTGACAGCGTGCTCAACGCCCTTTCCATGCTGACGTGGGCATACACGGCGACGGTGCTCGCCCTGTTTCTCATGCGCCGCCTGTCTCTCAACACCGCGGTATCAGCTTTTGGCATCATGATGCAGCTCACGGAGAGCGTACGCATCATTTACCTCTCCACGGCGCGGCCGGAGGCCTACGAACAGACTATAGTGCTCAACCAAGTCATCTCCCTTGCCCTAATCATCTACCTCGTCATGTCGGCAGTGAGGTGGACACCGCTGGTGATAACCATTGTCAGTTGCGGCACTATCATATTCACCTACGTCAGCACCGACGGTGCCATAAACCGCCAGATAGTGACAATATTCGTACTCGTGGAAGCGTTCACCTGCGTGCTGGGCGAACTGATAAGGCGTGGCATACGCAGCCTACAGATCGAGAACGACGACTACCACACCACAATCAGCCAGCTTCTCGCAGCTTTCCACATGACCAAGCCAGAACTGCTATCCTATATACAATTGGGAAGGGGCGGCATGAGTGGCAAAGACGTAAACGCATTCTTCGACCGCCTCGACGAGCGCACCGAGGCCAACTTGATACGCTCCGTCAAAATACGCATCGCGCACCAGAGGATGCGCCACGCCGACATATCCACCGCACTTCCCACGCTCACACCCACAGAAAGGGAGGTATGCCGCCTTATCATTGGGGGGAAGACCCTGGCAGAGATAGCGGAAATACTCGACAAGAACACCAACAACATAAGCTCCGTCAGGATACACATACGCAAAAAGCTCGGCCTCTCAACTGGCAACGACCTGAGGGAAGCACTGCTCAAGGCCACACAAGGCAAGTAGGTGGGAAAAACTATCCATATAAGCAGGCAGAAGCAACCCTGTCCTTATAAACAAACAGAATTTACTCAAAACAAAAAAAGTCTCACAAGTACCAAACTTGCAAGACTTTGGCGCTTCAAGATGGGCTTGAACCAACGACCCCCTGATTAACAGTCAGGTGCTCTAACCAACTGAGCTATTGAAGCAGTGTGCGTGTCATTTCTGATTTGCGATTGCAAAGGTACGCACATTATTTGAACCCACCAAACTTTTTCGCGATTTTTTTATTATTTTTCTTCAATTTCGTTATTTTTGCCCTCTCAAAAGAGAGTTTAGGCTCTATTATTAGTATCTTTGCACATATATAATGCAAACGTGGCATACATAGACACACTATACGATAAAACGCAGTTTATTCGATTCACACATTTATAAATGAAAAAAACATATCTTTTGCTGCTCTGCCTCTTCACGGGCGTGTTTGGCTACGCGCAAAACACCGACGAGCACTATTTCAAGGTGGCGAAGAACCTCGACCTCTTCAACGTCATCTACAAGAACCTCGACATGATGTATGTCGACACGCTTGATGCCGACATCACCATAGGCTCGGGCATCAACGCCTTGCTGCGCAGCCTCGACCCATACACGGAGTATTACCCTGCCAACAAGAGCCAGGACGTGAAGATGATGCTCACCGGCAAATACGCCGGCATAGGCTCGCTCATAAGATACAACTTCAAGCTCGGACGCGTGTGCATCGATGAGCCTTACGAGAACATGCCAGCGGCAAAGGCTGGATTGAAAAAGGGCGACATCATACTCTCCATTGACGGGGAGGACATGACCAAGAAAGACAACGAATACGTGAGCAGCCACTTGCGTGGCGACGCCGGCTCCACTTTCGAGCTGAAGATCCACCGCCCGTCCACGGGCAAGGACATGAAGTTCAAGGTGACGCGTGGGGCCATACAAATGCCTGCCGTGACCTATCATGGCGTGCAGGCTAACGGATTCGGCTACCTGAACCTCAACTCCTACACCGAGGGGTGCGCGCGCGACGTGCGCAACGCCATCATCGACATGAAGGAGAAGGGCATGAAAGGTCTCGTGCTCGACCTCAGGGGCAACGGCGGCGGATCGGAGATGGAGGCGGTAAACATCGTCAACTGTCTCGTGCCGAAAGGACGTCTCGTGGTGAGCAACCGCGGCAAGATGAAGAAGGTGAACCACGACTATTACACTCAAGTGGAGCCTGTCGACACGATCATGCCCGTGGTGGTGCTCGTGAACGGCAATACGGCTTCGGCGGCGGAGATTACCAGCGGATCGCTGCAAGACTTCGACCGCGCCGTGGTGATGGGAACCAAGACTTTCGGCAAGGGTCTCGTGCAAACGGTGATGAACCTGCCATACAACGCGCAGATGAAGCTCACCACAAACAAGTATTACATTCCATCAGGACGTTGCATACAGAAGATAAACTACAGGCACAACGGCAAAGGCGGAGCCGAGGTGGTGGCCGACTCGCTGACACGCACATTCAAGACGCTGCACGGGCGAACGGTGAAGGACGGCGGAGGCATAATGCCTGACATAAAGGTGGAAAACGACTCCATGCCCAACATAACATACTATCTCGCGGCCGTGCGTGACTCCAACGAGCTCGTGGACTCATGGGAGCAAAAATACATAGCCGCCCACCCCACCATAGCCAAGCCATCGGAGTTTTGCCTCACCGACGACGACTTCAACGACTTCAAGAATACTGTTATGGCAAGCTCGTTCAAATATGACGACATCAGCGGCAAACAGCTCGACGAACTGGAGAAGCTGGCGAAGTTTGAGGGCTACTACGACGACGCAAAGGCCGAGTTTGACGCCCTGCGCAAGAAGCTGCACCATAACACAGAGAAAGACCTCGACAAGGCAAAGGAAAGCATCATGCAGGTGCTAACCAACGACATCGTGACCGCCTACTATTTCCAGCGCGGAGCCGTGGAAAACGCGCTGCGCACCGACAAGCAAGCCAAGGCCGCTTTCGAGTTGCTTGCCGACAAGGCTAAATATGAGGCCATTTTAAGGCCATCTCCAGTAGAGCAGCCAACTGTCAAGCCACAGCCTCAACAGAAGAAAAAAGGCAAGAAATAAGGCTTCTGCGCCAACATAAACACCAATGCCCAGGAACGCTACACAGCAATGTGCGCGTTCCTGGGCTTTTTCATGCATGCTCACGGGCGTTTCGGGCCATGCTCACGGGCTGTTTGGCCCATGCCGTCGGGCCGTCAACCCGCGTGGTTTCGCCCGAAGAGGTGTACAGCTTGTAAAGGAACTTGCCGTCTTTCACGAACATTCCGAAGCCCGTGCCCTGGTTTACGGAGCTCATCACGGCGGCCTCTGCCGTGCCGCTGTTGGTGGTGTTGCCGTCGTGTCCGTCGAAGAAGAACGCCTGGCAACTGACGCGATACAGTCCGGCGGGCAAGCGCGGCAGAAGCCCGTGTATTGTCTTCATAGTCATTTATTTTTTTGATTATCTGAAATTAGTGATTATCCTGTCCTCAATGGGAACACAACAAACTAAACATAACGAATCGCAGTTGTGGACGGGCACCCCACGGCATTGCAAGGGCGAGTAGGGATGGTTAGGGGCCGTCCGCGACCCGAATGGAAATCAAAAGCCATCACATGTTGCGATGTTATAGAGGTCGAACGTTTTTTGTGGGTAATAATAATTTACAAAATGTCGTCTGAGAATCGATTTTTTTCAATCAAGCAGTCGCTTGGTCGAAAAAACTCGATTCTTGGGCTGTTTTCATAAACTCTTAATTATCAACGTATTATGATTTTAACAGTTTTCAGACGTCGCCATTACGGCGTAAAGGCGTCGCCGTTACAGTGCAATCGCGTCGCCGTTACGGTGCAATCGCATCGCCGTTACGGTGCAATCGCGTCGCCGTTACGGTGCAATCGCGACGCCGTTACGGTGTAATCGCGACGCCGTTACGGTGCAATCGCAAAACTTTTTGGCCGAAAACACGCTGACAAGGCAGTTGCAAGCGGTTTTTCCGCTCTAAATGGACCCGTTCCCAAGTGTTAAATTTTGGCAATAATATTTTACATTTCAGCATAAAGTCCTTGTCGCGCTGCATGTTGGCGTTGACATATTTCACGTCTCCAAGAAGCCTTAGCCGACGGTAATGAACATCACTCCCAATCCCGGGAAACCCACAAAATAAGAAAGGATCGCAAGCCCATGATAGAGCAGCGATCCTTTCTACGTTAGTATGTTATGAAAAATTTGAGAGAATTGAAACTTCACAGTTTCCTTTGTTGTTGTTTTACTTTAATGATTTATAGAGAAAGCATAGAAATTTCTTATTTCAGCACCGGCATTGCCGCGGGCGCGCTCGGTGTGGCGAGGCTCTGTTGCAGGGTGTCGGTCATGGAACTGTCGCCTATGGCCACATTCGTGCCATTGTCAAGCTCCGGCTTGTAATACCCGTCATAATTGCTAATGGGGTCGCTCGAGCTCCGCGAGAAAGGCACCTGCATGGCATTGCCCAACGTAAGGAGAATGGCTACCGAGGCCGCCGCCTTGAGCAGGGGTTTGAAGCGCTGCCCCATGGAGATGACACGGGCCTTCACCGGCTTGCGCTCAGCTATGGCGGCAAGGAGCCTCACGTCGAAGTCATCGCCCAATACATCACGCTTAGCCTCATCAGCCTCATAGCTGAACAAGGGCTTATAGCGCATCAGCTCCGTCGGGATATTGTCCTGGCTGAAGAACGCGCGAAGGATGTCTTCCTCCTCAAGAGAGGTCTCACCCTCCCAATAGCGGTTCAAAAGTTGATTTATGTATTTGTAGTCCATTATTTTCGTGTTACTACTTAGACGACGACGGGGCGGCTGTTTTGTTACAGCCGCCCCGTGGTATTTAACATTTGTTTCGATTTTATTTCTCCACGCCTATCTCTTTCAGCAGACGGTCGGCGTGTCCCCACTTGTCGATCATGTAGACCACATACCTGATGTCAACGCCAATGCAGCGCGCGAGGTTGGAGTCGAAGTTGATGTCGGAAGACAGGCTGTCCCAGTTGCCGTCGAAAGCGAGGCCGATGAGTTGCCCCTTGCCGTCGAACATTGGCGAGCCGCTGTTGCCGCCCGTGATGTCGTTGTTGGTAAGGAAGCAGAGGTTAAGCGTATGGCTCACGGGGTCAGTGTACTTGCCGAAGTCGTTGGCCGACATGAGCGTGCGCATTATCGGCTCGGCCTGGTAGTCGATCACTCCCTTGTCGCCTTTCGCCATCTTGTCAAGCAAGCTCTTCGCGGTGGTGTAGTAAGCCTTGTTGGTGCCCAGGGCGAGCGGCTTCACCTGGCCGTAGGACAAGCGCATGGTGAAGTTGGCGTCAGAATAATGAGGTTTATCCATCTCCATCTGCACCTTGGCGTCGCAGAGATAACGCTCTTGCACGGCAATGCTGTCGGCCAGCGACCATCCCTTGCCGTTCTCGCCCATGATCTTGTCGTAGACAGCCTTTATGGCCTTGGCATAGGCCACGCCGGGGTCTTTGGCATATTGCTTGGTGGCGAAATAAATCTTGCCGCCCTTCAGCATCACGGAAGTCTTGAAAAGCCAGTCGGCATACTTGCGGTAGTCGCCCTTGAAACGCTTGTCTATGGTGTTGTAGACGGCCGTGGGCAGGAAGTCGTTGTCGGCCTTCTCGCGATAGTTCTTCAGCAGCGCGGCCATCATGTCGGCATCGGTAGCGGCGTCCCACTGGTCGGCGTTGTCCTCAAACTGGAAATACTCGCCCTTCTTCGAGCCTTTGGCCGGCTGCTCGTTCATGAGGCGGAGAGCGCGCGCGTTAAACTCTATGTTGCTTCTCCTGCTGAACGTCTCCGACCACTGCGTCATGGCCTTGGTAAGGCGGCTGCGGCGCGCGTAGAGCTTCTCCAGGAGCGGGAAGTCGACCTTGTGGGTCAAGTGCTTGGCGGTGTCCTGCCATTGCGCGATTTGCTCCTCGTAGGCACGCTTCTGGTTGACGAGTCCGATGGAATCGATACATTTGTTCATTCCGATGGAGTTTTTCCAGTAGTTGGAGCTTTGTGCGAACTTCGAGTCGTATTTTATCCTCACCGCCTCGCTGGCCCTCATGTGGCGCAGCATCACTTCCTGCTTCACGCCACGCACCTGCTGCCTTGGGTCGTTCTGGCAGTCGCGCATCTCCTTGATGCCATAGCTTGAGAGATAACGCTCTGTGCTTCCTGGATAGCCCACGGTCATGGCGAAGGAGCCTTCACGATAGCCGTCCATGCTCACCTTGGCCCATGTCTTCGGATGGTAAGGCACGTTGTCCTTGGAGTAAGGGGCAGGGCCACCTGTCTTCGGGTCGCAATAGACGCGGAACACGGAGAAGTCGCAGGTCTGACGCGGCCACATCCAGTTGTCGGTCTCGCCGCCATACTTGCCCATCGACTTTGGCACCGTGAACACCAGTCTCAAGTCGGTGAAGTCTTGGTAAGTGGTGGCATACCACTTGTTGCCCTCATAGAAGGCGTCGATGTCCACGTGGAGCGTCTTGTCGGTCTTCTTCACCGAGTCGGTCATGGCCTGGCTCAGCGAGTCGACGAGATGCGCCTGCGCCTTCTTGTTCATGTTGTCGATGCCGAGGGCCTTCAGGCGCGGCGTGATGTCTTGCTGGCTCTTCATGAACGACACGAACATGTTCTCGTTAGGCAGCTCCTCAGCATAGCTCTTCGCCACGAAACCGTTGAGCATGTAGTCGTGCTCGGTGGTGCTGTGCGAGCGTATGGCCTCGAAGCCACAGTGGTGGTTGGTGAACACGAGTCCGTCGGGCGACACCACCACGCCGGAGCAGAATCCGGAGAAGTTGACGACATTGTTCTTTATGGCGTCGGCGTCGGAATAGAGCGCGCCTTGCGGCAGCAGGAATCCGTACCCGCGCATTGCCTCATAGACCTGCGTTGGCAGGTCGTAGAGCGTCCACATGCCCTCGTCGGCCCTTGACGGCAGAGGGGAGAGCATAGACAGGGCCAAAAGGCCAAGAGGAAGCCTCTTTTTCATTTTGTTGGTCATATTAATCTTTTGGTTTGAGTTTCATTTACGCAGCCGCGCCTTGACAAGGCTCCAGAAGTCGCGCTTCACTATCACCGCGGCAAACGCGATGATGAGCAGCGTGTTGACACCGAGGGCCAGCCACATGGAAAGGTGAGTGTTGCTGAAGTCGAGCACAAAGAACACCACCAGGGCCAAGGCCACGTAGAAGGCGATGTCCTTGAGCGGATACTTGATGGGATAATATTTCTGCCCGAAGAAATAGCTCAGCACCATGCTGACGGTATAGCTCACGAAGCCTGCCCATGCGCACGCCCAATAGCTGAAACGCGGAATGAAGACCACGTCCACGGCAATGAGCACCACGGCGCCGATGCCTGAGAAATAAGCGCCCCAAATGGTCTTATCGATGAGCTTGTACCAGAAGCTGAGGTTGAAGAACACGCCGAACATTATCTCCGCGGCCATCACGATGGGCACTATCTCCAAGCCTTCCCAATAGCTCTGGCCCACGATGTAGCGTATGAGGTCCATGTAGCCTATTACGCACAGGAAGGCCAGGAGCGTGAAGATGACGTAGTATTTCATGACCTTGGCATAGGTCTCCTTGCTGTTTTTCTCCTTCGACTGGCCGAAGACAAACGGCTCGTAGGCATAGCGGAAGGCCTGGGTTATCATGACCATGATCATGGCTATCTTGATGCACGCGCCATATATGCCGAGCTGGACCCTTGCCTCGTCGGCGTTGCCGCTGAAGGCGTAAGGGAAGATTATCTGCGAGGCGCACTGGTTGAGCTGTCCGGCAAGACCCATGACGAGAAGCGGCCAGGTGTATGAGAGCATGCGCTTGCAGGTGGCCTTGTCGAAAGGATTGCGGAAGCCCTTCAGCTCCTTGAACAGGAGCGCGAGCGTGAGGATGGAGCCAGAAAGCTCTATCCAGAATATCCATACCACCTCAAGACTGAAGTGGGCGTCGTAGATTCCGAGGAAGTTGACGTGCATGTCGGGCAGCACGATGAGATACATGCTCACGCCCACGAGGTTGACCACGATGCTCACCATCTTGAGCAAGGCAAACTTCAACGCCTTGTGCTTCAAGCGAAGGTAGGCGAAGGGGATGGCGGTGAAGGCGTCGATGGCCACGCACGTGCCCATGATCATGATAAACTCGGGATGGTCTGGGTAGCCAATGGCCCCGGCAATAGGGTGTAGAAAGGCCCACAGCAAGCACACGAACACCAACGACGTGGTGGCCACCATGCGCAGCGTCGTGGCATAGACCTTCTCCGGGTTCTCGCCCTGGCGGTTCATGAACCTGAAGAAGGTGGTCTCCATGCCATAGGTCAAGATGATGATGAGAAGGGCGATATAGGCATAGATGTTGGTAATGATGCCATACTGCCCACCTGCCGCGTTGAACTTGGCCGTCTCTATCGGGACAAGTAGATAACCAATGAAACGCGCGGCGATGGAACTCAAGCCGTAGATAGCGGTTTCCTTCAGGAGTGATTTGAGATTTGCCATATATCCGAAAAGAATGTGTTGATTATCCGAAGAAGATGTAGGCTATGACGATAGCGGCTATGGTGCCTACCAAGTCGGCGAGAAGTCCGCAAGCCGCGGCATGACGCGTGAACTTGATATTCACCGATCCGAAATACACCGCGAGGATGTAGAACGTGGTGTCGGTGGAACCTTGCAAGATGCACGACAGCCTGCCCACAAACGAGTCGGGGCCGTAGGTCTTCATGGCCTCGAGCATCATTCCGCGCGCTCCGCTTCCCGACAGCGGCTTCATGAACGCCGTGGGCAGGGCACCCACGAAATCGGTGTTGAGCCCGCACTTGTCGGCGCACCACGCTATGCCGTCGACGACCATGTCCATGGCGCCCGAGGCGCGAAACACGCCAACGGCCACGAGGATTGCCACAAGGTAAGGTATGATGCGCACGGCGGTCTGGAAGCCTTCCTTTGCACCCTCGATGAAAGCGTCGTAAACGTTGATTCGCTTGATGAGCCCGCCGACGATGAACGCCACTATCACCGACAAGAGGATGACGTTGCCGCCCACGGAAGTCACCGTTGCCATGGTGTCCTTGTCCATGTAGCCGAAGGCCGCGATGATAAGGCCCACAAACGCGCAGAAGCCCACGAACATGGCGAGCATGGCGGGCTTCATGATATTGGTGCGCTGGAAAAGGCAAGTGATGATGACACCGCAGAGGGTGGCCACTGTGGTGGAAAGGAGTATCGGGATGAAGACGTCGGTGGGTTGCGCCGCGCCGTAGCTGGAGCGGAAGGCGAGTATGGTGGTGGGTATGATGGTAAGGCCCGACGTGTTGAGCACGAGGAACATTATCATCGGGTTGGTGGCCGTGTCTTTCTTCGGGTTCAGCTCTTGCAGCTGCTGCATGGCCTTCAGTCCGGTGGGCGTGGCGGCATTGTCGAGGCCAAGCATGTTGGAGGCCACGTTCATGAAGATGGACCCCATTGCCGGATGGTTCTTGGGGATGTCAGGGAAAAGACGCGAGAAGACAGGGCTGAGCATGCGCGCCAACAGGTTGACGGCGCCGGCCTTTTCGCCTATACGCATGATGCCGAGCCAAAGGGCAAGCACACCCGTAAGGCCAAGGGAGGTCTCAAACGCTGTCTTCGATGTATCAAAAGTGGAGTCAACTATCTTCTGGAAGATAGTGGTGTCGCCCATCAAGAACTGCGCTACGGCAAAGATGAAAGAAACGACGAAAAAAGCTATCCAAATGTAATTCAGTACCATATCGCGTGCAAAGGTACTGCTTTTATCTGATGTATAAAGTGTGAGCGGAAAGTTTTTTCCGCTCACACTTTACATAAAATTCGCCAACGGAACCATTCCGCTCACTTTATGTTAAATCTCAATCCTATGTTAAGGCTGAAACTCGTCGGCCTGTCCTTGTAGACGTTGACCACCGACGAGTGGTTGTCGAAGAAGTGGGTCATGCCTGGCTCGGCATAGACGCTAAGTGACGGCGTGAAGTGGTAGGCTCCGCCCACGGCGGCCTTCACCGACCATTGCGGACGTTTCTCCGTGAGGTTGTCTGGCTCAAAATTGTCCATTCCCCTTGAGCCTTTCACCAGCTTCTCCACCTCGCCGCCAGCGGTGACATACACCTCGGCGTGCCTGGTGAGCAGGAAGCTATAGCTTGCCGTGAGTGGCACGCCAACATAGTGCAACTTCTGACGTTCCACGACGTGTTTGTCTTCCGCGAAATTGGAAGAGAGGTAACTGTAAGTGACGCCCGTGTTGACCGCCCAGCGGCTTGAGAGCCTGTAGCCCAGGCTCACGCCCACCTTCACGGGCTGTGCGTGGTGGGCCTTCACCTCGTGTCGCTTGGCCATGTAGACGTTAGCCTTGCCAAGTTGCATTGGGAAAGCGCCAAAAGGCATCGCGTCGGAGTAATAAGCATTGGCGTTGTTTACGTTTCCGCCATCCCCCAGCCCGTTGCCGTTGAGCGCGCCACCGCAATAGGCGGTTAGTGATAGCCGCGACGACGCGGGCGCGGAGCCACGACGAGCGTAGCCTGCCTCGGCTTGATATTGATAATCGCTTCGTCCGGAGTGCTTCACAGGCTTTGTTTGCCTGCGCGACTCCGACAACGGCTTGCTCTTTTCCTCCAACAGCTTGCTCTTTTCCTCCGATGGCCTGCCCTTTTCCTCATTAGATGTCATTGGGGCATTTTGCCCCGAGGAGGTTTCACTTGCCATGGCAATGGTTTCGGCATTAACAGGATTAGCGCTTGCCGCCTCGTGGTTGGTGGCCAAGACGCCAGCGACCGGTTTCGCGTCGAGAGCCGCTCCAGCCTCGGTGGCTACCGTGGCAAAAGCCGAACCTATCTTGCCTGCTCCCGTGCCAAGAGCCGTGGCGGCCTCAGCGCGGTTTGCCGATTGCTGAACGGCTCGCGTCACGGCGACCACGCGCGGCGACTCGTCCACCTTCAGCAGTCGCCACGTCACGGGAACGGCGATTGCCGCGACTACGGCGGCGGCAGTAAGCCAACGATAGCGCCACATCGCCACTTTTCGCGCAGGCCGAATCGGCTCGCCGGGGGCAACGGGCGAGGTAGAGGCGAGACGCTGCTTCACCTCTTCAAGGAGACCGTCGGGTGCCTTGACCTTCCGGTCGGCCATCAGCCGTTGTATGTCTTTGGTCCAGTCTTCGTTCATTGCGTTTCCTTCTTTCTTTTGCTTAGTAGCCTTGCCAACATGGCCTTGGCCCTGTGATATTGCGAAGCCGAGGTGTCGGGCTTGATGCCCAACAACTCGGCTATCTCCTTGTGGCTCTTGCCTTCTATGGCGTAGAGGTTGAACACCGCTCGGTAGCCGTCGGGCAATTGCCGCAACGCCTCGTCGACCATGTCGGCCGTGAGGCCCGACGTGTCGGGCGGTTCATCGGGCGCGTCGGGAATGTCGCGCTCGCTGTCCACGAACAACATCTTCTTCTTTTCGCGTAGGAACATCAGCGCCTCGTTCACGACCACGCGCGTCAGCCATGCCTTCAACGAGCCTTCGCCGCGATATTTGAAAGTGCCGACCGAGGAGAACACCTTTATCAGGGCCTCTTGCAACACGTCGCGAATGTCGTCGGGCTGGGTCACGTATCTCACGCAGACACCGGCCATGTAGTCGGCAAACTCAGCGTACAGCACATCCATCGCGCGGGAATCGCCCCGTGCGAACAGTTGCAGGATGTGCCGTTCGTTGTTCATTCGCGATATTTGTACTTAAAGGTATGACTCTTCTCGCCCGAGAACGAATTCCACTTCAACGTGATGTTCTCGTATTTGCCGCCGTCTTCCGGCTTGGGGACATCGTTGAGCCTGAAGGCTATGATGCCATCGCTCACCGCGCCCTTGGCGTCGCCGTTGGCGTCGTGGAAGAGCCTGAGCGTGCCGTCGGCCTGGCGCACCAGCCTGAGCGTGTGGATCTTCATGCCACCAAACAATGTGCGGAAGTGGAGGGTAAGGTAGCCATCCTCGCACACGGTCTTCCAACTGTCTAAAATCTCCACGGGGTCGTCGCCATAGACCTTCTCCATGTCGTTGACAATTGGCGACATCGGCTTCGTGCGGATGGTGTCGAACACGTGTACGATATGCACGTCGCGCTGAAGCCCCGTGTAGTTCTTATGGTCGAATATCACTGACACAAGGGCACGCAACTCTTTCTTGTCGGTGGCATTAAACGGCCACTGCTTGTAATCCTTATCGACAAGGGTCACGGAATCGTTGAGCTGCATGTACACCTGCCCGTTAGCCGGGTCGGTCTTGAATGTCACCAACGCGTTAGGGGCGAAGGCAGGGCAGATTACATAATTATTGTTGTCATCATCGTCGCATGACTGCAACGACAACGCCCCGGAAAACAATATGGCCGCAAAGGCCATCATCTTTAAGAGTTTATTCATAGCTGTTCTTCTTTTATTCATGGGTTAAATGCCGATAATGGCAAAACCTTGCACAGCTATAACATCTTTTAATGAATTGGGGTGTTTAAATCCTTAAAGAATCAACGCCTTCAACTGTTCAATGCTTTCCACCACCTTGATATAATCGGTCCAATGGCCACGCATGAATCCACGCCGCTGCATGTCGTCGAGCATCTCTATGGTCTTGTCCCAAAAGCCAGCCACATTGTAGAGTATGGCCATCTTGCAATGGTACCCGATGTTGTGCGACGCCGCCACCGTGAACACCTCGTCGAGTGTGCCTATGCCACCGGGCAACGCCACGCACACGTCGGCTTGCGCGAGCATGAGGTCCTTGCGGTCGGAAAGGTTGTCGCATGGTATTTCCACGTCAAGACAGTCGGGACGTTGACCGCTGTTTGCAAGTATCTGTGGTATGACGCCTATTATCTGGCCGCCGCCATTGTGCACGGCCTCGCCAACGCACCGCATGAGCCCACGGTTCTGGCCGCCATAAACGAGAGTGTGGCCACTATCAGCCATCCACTTGCCAAGCTCCTCGGCGGCCTTGAAATAAACCGGCGCTATGGAGTCGTTGGCTGAACAAAACACTGCTATCTTCATGTCTAAATTATTTTGCATGGCAAAGATAACAATAATTATAATATTTTTGTCGCTTAATCTCTTATTTTACAGTAACTTTGCACATTATTTATTTTATATAGCTATATTTTTTTGAAGACGTTTGAAGAATTGGGCGTGAGCGAGCCTATCCGCCGCGCCATTGAAGAACTTGGATTCGAGCAGCCGATGCCCGTCCAAGAGGAAGTTATCCCGTATTTGTTGGGGGAGCACAACGATGTCATCGCGCTGGCGCAGACCGGCACAGGCAAGACGGCCGCATACGGCATTCCCGTGTTGCAGAAGACCGACGCCACGACAAAAGACACGCAGGCACTCATCTTGAGCCCTACGCGCGAGTTGTGCCTGCAGATAGCCGACGACCTCAACTCGTTTGCTAAGTACATTCCCCATATGCACATCATACCCGTATATGGTGGCGCGTCCATCGTGACGCAAATCAATGAGTTGCGACATGGGGCGCAAATCATCGTGGCTACGCCAGGCCGACTCATCGACCTCATGGAGCGTGGCAAGGTGAAGCTCGAAAACATTCGCAACGTGGTGCTCGACGAGGCCGACGAAATGCTGAACATGGGATTCTCCGACAGCATAAACGCCATCTTCGAGCATGTGCCCGAAGACCGCAACACGCTGCTCTTCTCTGCCACAATGAGCAAGGAGATAGAGAAGATAGCGAAAAACTACCTGCACGATTACAAGGAGATAGTGGTGGGCTCGCGCAACGAGGGCGCGGAGAACGTGAACCACATCTATTATCTCGTGAACGCCAAGGACAAGTACCTGGCACTGAAACGCATCGTGGACTTCTACCCACGCATCTACGGCATAATATTCTGCCGCACGAAGCTGGAGACGCAGGAAGTGGCCGACAAGCTCATAAAGGACGGATACAACGCCGAGTCGCTGCACGGGGACCTGTCGCAGCAACAGCGCGACCTCACGATGCAGAAGTTCAGACAGCACTTGGTGCAACTGCTCGTGGCGACCGACGTGGCGGCTCGCGGCCTCGACGTGGACGACCTGACCCACGTTATCAACTACGGACTGCCCGACGACGTGGAGAACTACACCCACAGGTCTGGACGCACGGGACGCGCCGGAAAGAAGGGCACCAGCATCTCCATCATACACTCGCGCGAGAAGTTCAAGGTGAAAGCCATTGAGAAGGTCATTGGCAAGGAATTTGTAGACGGCACGCTACCCACGCCGGAGGAGATATGCAAGAAGCAGCTGTTCAAGACCATGGACGACATCATGAAGACTGATGTAGACGAGGACTTGATAGCGCCTTACATGACCGACATAAACCGCCAGTTTGAGTATATCGACAAGGAAGACATCATAAAGAAGATGGTGTCTAACACCTTTGGCCGCTTCCTCGACTACTACAAGAACGCGCCAACGATAGAGAAGCCCACACGCGGCAACGCTCGCGACGACAGGAAGAAGGGCGAGAAAGGCAGAAACGGCTCGCGCGGCGACCGCCCACGCGGACCTCGCAAGGCTGAGGCTGGCTATCGCAGGCTTTTCATCAACCTTGGCAAGGCCGACGGCTTCTACCCTGGCGAGGTGATGCAGTTTATCAACCACCACGTGCACGGGCCGAAACAGGAGATCGGGCACATAGACCTGCTGTCGAAGTTCTCGTATATTGAGGTGCCCGAGAAAGACGCCAACAAGGTGATGGGAGCCATCAATGGCGTGAGATACAAGGGACGCGAGGTGAGGTGCAACGACGCTGAGGACAAGAACGCCGGACGCGGCAACGCCCCTCAGAAGAAACGCGAATACCGCAAGAAGAACGCCGACAACAACGCGAAAGGCAAGGACGACTGGCGCGCGCTGATGAATGGCGGCAACAAGAAGGACTTCAAGGACGAAGAGCCCGACTTCTCGGAGGAAGGATGGGCACGACGCTTCCCGAAGAAGAAATAAGAAAGGTATATAACAACAACAACAACACAAACCAAACAATGAAAAAGACTATCCTGGCCATGGCAGCCATGGCTATGCTGACGGCTTGCGCCGACGCTGCCGACAACAAGGGCAACGTCAGCTTCTCAGGCGAGTTGGCAGGCTTGAAAGACACGCTCATCGTGATGACACCAACAGGTGGAAGAAGCATGACAAGAGACACGGTGCTCACTAAAGACGGCAAGTTCCAGTTCACCGTCAACGTGAACGAGCCTACATTGATATACGCTTATACCCCTGGCACGCTGCGCCGCACTGAGCGCGTAGGGTTCGAGGCTATTGCCGTGCCTGGCGAGAAGGCCGTGATGACCGGCGACCTGAGCAAGGAATACTTCTTCAGCGGCAGCAAGTTCTACCAGGAATACAATGAGGCTGACAGGGTTTACTCTAACGCCCTCAAGCCTCTCAACGAGTTGGTGGAGTCGCTGAACAAGCGCATGCAAGCAGGTGAGTCGCAAGAGACACTGCAAAAAGAATACGGCGAGAAGGGCCCCGCGCTGCAGAAGCAAGCCATGAACGCCTTAGTGGACTTCATTGCCAAGCATCCTGACTCGGAAGGCGCGGCGGCATTCATACCTTCGCTGGGCGACCTGGCCACGATGAAGAAAGCGGCGGCATCGCTGTCGGATAAGGTGAGAAACGGACGCATGCACGCTTACTACCAGAACACCATAGACCAACTGGAGGCACGCGAGAAGGCCGAGGCTGAGGCTGGAAAGAAGCAAGCGGCAGGCGCCGTGGCTCCTGACTTCACGCTCAACGACATCAACGGCAAGCCTCTCTCGCTCGCCAGCTTCAAGGGCAAATACGTGCTGCTCGACTTCTGGGGCACGTGGTGCATCTGGTGCGTGCGCGGCATACCAAAGATGAAGGAATACTACAACAAGTACAAGGGCAAGTTTGAGATTCTGTCTATCGACTGCAACGACACCATGGAGAAGTGGAAAGAGGGCGTGAAGAAGCATGAACTGCCTTGGAAGAACGTGTACCAGCCAAAGACCGGCAACGTGCAGACAACTGAGATGTATGCCATCCAGGGCTTCCCGACAAAGATTCTCGTGGGTCCAGACGGCAAGATCGTGAAGACAGTAGTGGGCGAGGATCCCGCGTTCTACACATTCCTCGACGAGACTTTCGGCAAATAACGCTTAGGCCGGCACAAAGCCGGCCACTGCAAAGCCACCGAAAACAGCATTGGTTTTCATGTGGCCAAGACATAAAAGGGCGGTTCCGCTATGGAGCCGCCCTTTTTATTATGTTTGCTGGGGCCGCACCATGCAATGCCATCTTATTCCACCATTCGGGTTGCGGACGGTTTTGCACATTGCGGTTTCTTGGCAGGGGCGACCCCTTTGGCCGTCCGCGGTCGGAATATACCCACGCCTCGCGCGAGGCACGAATTGGGTAGGAGGTAAATGCTAATCATAAAAGGCATTTGCCTCCTATTTTCACATTTACCGACCTCCCACACCACCGTACGTGCGGTTCCGCATACGGCGGT